>Ga0256827_10001860_pt1 | contig 13660 bp, 14 predicted proteins | sample CV84metaG_FD_185977 | JGI IMG/M metagenome (GOLD analysis project Ga0256827, IMG submission 185977) | Hydrothermal vent microbial communities from East Pacific Rise, Pacific Ocean - CV84 | ecosystem: Environmental > Aquatic > Marine > Hydrothermal vents | place: Pacific Ocean: East Pacific Rise... | reverse complement strand
ATAAGAGAACTTATAAAAGATAATCTCTACTATCCACGGAAAGCAAGACGGAAAAAGATTACAGGAGAAGTTGTTGTAAAGTTCCGACTTAAAACTAATGGAAAGATAGATAATATACAAGTTATCTCATCAACCCACAAAATTTTAAGCCGTTCAGCTATTCGAACTATTGAAAATTTATCATCTCTCTTACCTAAACCTAAAAAAGAGATTATTATTAGTTTGCCTATTGAATATAGTTTAGTCCAAAAATCTAAATAATCTTTTTAAACTTTATATCTTTTTAAAACCTCTTTTAATAGTTTTTTATCTATCTCTATCTTCTCTTTTGAATAGATATTTTTCTCTAACTGTTCTAATAGATTACTCACATCTATATCATCTTGAAATGGCATCAATTTTATAATAAGAAATTTAAGATCTTTTAAAGAGTTCTGTTTTTCTATTTTTATTAAACTCCATGGTTTAAAAAGACCTATAACTATTCCTATTATTAATCCAAAAACAAATATTACAGATGCAAAAATAGTAGATATATCTAAGCTAGTTGGAGATTGAACAACTTTTATAGCTGGTTGAACAACTGTTTGAGTCCTATTTATATCTCTTTTTACCACTAATTTTTCTGATATTTGACCATTTACTTTTATATCTACTTTTTTCGTTGATATAGTTTTAACACTATGTGTTTTAAGATCAAAATATTTCAACTCAAATGATGGTATAGTAAAATCTTTATCTGCCACAAGTGCTATTTTTTGAGTTAATTTATCACCATTTATTGAGATTTTTTCATCAAAAACACTTACACCTACTATTTTAGGTTTAAATGTTTCTATATCTTCTAAATTTCCTTTTCCATTAACCTGTATCTCAACATTGACAGCTTCATTCTTTTCTATCTCTCTCTTATCAACAGTCGCATCAATAGTGAAATCACCAACTAAAGATACACCTTGAGGAAGAGCAAGTACATCTATCTTTAAATCATTTGAAAAATAACTTTTCCATTTAACATCTAAAACCCAAGAACCCCAACTATTTCTATCTTTTACACGAGTGGCTATCTTCATCTGAGCAGGTTCTATCTCAAGCTTACCTGCTCTTTGTGGTGCTAAATAATAACTAATGATAGTATAGGTAAATTGACCTTTTTTATACTGTTTTGGTTTACTCTCTCCCTTCATCCAAAACCCTTTAAAATCGGGTTGAATAAATTTACTATCAACAGCTTCGGCACCATTACGTTGTTTAAATATAAGTGATAGATGAAAAGGCTCTCCCACATAAATCTCTTTTTTATCCGTCTTTAATGTAAGTTCAAAATCATCATTAACATTTTTTTGATATTTTTTAACAATAATATCGATAGGATTTGAATGTTCAATTTTACCATCTATTTTTACATCTATTGAATCAATTTTACAACTTTTTTGAGGAGAAAACTGATAACTCAAAATATAATTTTTTTTATAATCACCATTAATCATCCGTATACTTGTTTGAGAACTTGTAGATAAAATAGGAGTATCACATATCTTCACAATATCAGGTCTTCCTACATCACTTCCAACTAAAGTGAGATTTAATGTTACCGTATCACCCCTAACTATCTCTGTTGAATCTACTGTTGCTACAACACCTGCATATATCGTTTCTATGCCTATTAAAAGTAAAAATACTATTTTGCTACCAAGGTTTTTCATCACTATTCTCCTTTTTCATATTCTGTTTTCCTAGTCTATACATATAGGTATTTTGCTTTGCATTTAACTGTTTTAACCATTTTGCCTGTTCTGCATCACTCATCATAGTTTTATGCTTCTCTCCATTTTGTTTCGATTTTTCGCTCTTTTGTTGCTGTTTTTTATCTTTATTTGCTTTTTTAGCATCATCAGCCTCTTTTCCATTTTTATCTGAATTACTCTTTTTATTCTCTTCTTTATCACTCTTTTCTTGAGATTTATCTCCATTTTTTTTATTATCTTTTGAACTATTCTTATCTTTATTTTGCTCTTTATTATCTTTATTCTTCTGTTTTTTCTCTTTGTTCTTTTTCTCTTTATTTTTCTTATTCTTATTTTGTTTCTGCTTTTGTTGCTCTTTTATCGCCTTTTTGACAGCTTCAAGATTTTCTCTAGTATCTTTATCCTCATGTAGTTTTAAAGAACTTTCATAAGCCTCTTTTGCTTTTTGAAGAGAATTTTTTTTCCGCTGTTTAACATAACTATTTCCCATATTTGCATATCTTTTAGATTGTGATAATCTATCTGAAAAATTTGCTTTTTTATAAGCACTCAATGCTTTATCAAATTGCCCCTCTTTATAAAAAGCATTTCCTTCATTATAATAACTTTGTGCATCTTTAGTCGCTCTTGCATACTCTCCATAAAGCTTTTGCGATTTTTTAAACTCTCCCTCATTATATGCTTTTTTAGCTTCTGCCAACTCTTCAAAATCAAAAAAACCTGCTTTTAGATTTTGAGGTAATAAAAAAAGAGCTATCAATAAAAAAGAGCTTAAAAATTTAGGTAATTTTTCTTTAGGTGATGAACTTGTAGCAAATAGTAAAATAAAAATAGCTAATCCTAAAGGATAATAAAAAAGAGGTATAAATTTTGTAATCTCTTCACTTTTTAACTCTTTTTTTTCACTCACTTTAGCTATCTCTTTCATCATCATATCTATATCATCTGTTGAGTTTACATTTTCTATGTAAACACCTCCTGTTTGTGTCGCGAGTGATGAAATATTTTCATTTAAACTAGAGATAATAATAGAACCTTTTTGTTTTACAAAACTACCATCTTTACGTTTAACTGGAGCACCTTTTTTTGTCCCCATACCAACAATAAAAACAACAATATTTTTCTCTTTAGCAAATGCAATCTCCTGAGAAAAATCTTTTTTATCGCCACCATCACTAAAAAGTAATAGATATTTTTTATTTTCATTTTTTATAGCACTATCAACAACATTTAATATAGATAAAAAATCTGTACCCTTTTCTGTAATAGAATCTGTACTCAACTGTTGCAATAAAAAACTAACTGCACTATGATCAAAACTAAGGGGAGATACAAGATAGGAGTTTTTTGCAAATGCAATAACACCTATTCTCTCAGTTGATGCTAATTTTAAAAACTCTATCATCTTCTGTTTTGCTGATTTTAACCTATTTGGATATATATCTTCTGCCAACATAGAATCTGAAATATCTAATGCCATCATAATATCTGCACTTTTTGCTTTGACCTCAACTTTTCCATTATCTATAACAGGAGAACTTAAAGAGATAACAATAAGAATAGTGATAATAAAAAATAATATATTTCTTGTTTGTGTTGTTAAACTCCCTCCATTTACCTGCAACTTACGCATAACCTCATCACTAAAAAAATGGGTCTGTGCATCTTTCTGAGTGATTAAAAAACCAAATAAGATAAACACTATTGGTAAAATATAGTATAAAAATTCAGGATATAAAAAACTCATCTTTTAACCTCTTCTATTTCTAAGAAAAACATACAATATTAGTGATAAAAATGCTACAAACAATGGATATGTATAGTAATATTTTAAATATGTAAATGTCTCATTTTTTATCTCTGATTTTTCTAGTTCATCTATTTTTTTATAAACTTTTAAAAGTTCATTAGCATTTGAAGCACCAAAAGCAACACCACCTGTTCCATCAGCTATCTCTAAAAGAACTGCTCTATTGTACTCATTAGCATGGCCAATACCGATAGGATAAACTTTGATCCCCTCTTTTTTTGCCATCTCAATAGCTACCTTAAGAGGTATTTTATCTATCCCCTCTGTACTATATCCATCTGTTAAGAGTATTGCCACTTTAGATTTTGAATCACTCATTTTTAAAAGATTCACACCCTGTGCTAAAGATTCATACAGTGCAGTATATTTTCCTGCCATTCCTATCTGAAGTTGAGAGACAACACGTTTTAAGATATGTTCATCATATGTCAATGGAGAAGCGATAAAAGAGTATGCCCCAAAAACAACCAAACCTATATTATCATCTTTTCGAGTATCTATAAAGTTTCCAACTATATTTTTTACAGCATCAAATCGTGTTAAAAGAGGATTTGCTCTATCAAAACCTTGTGCTTGCATAGATTGTGAAGCATCTAATATAAGTGCTATCTCATACCCATCTTTAGGTTCTAATTCATATGGTTCATCTTTTACTGGTGACATAAAGGCTATCACTAACATCACTATACTTACCCATTTTAATATAAGCAGTAGTTTTGATGAAGAGATAGAGTATTTCATAAATTGATTGAGATGGGGGAAGTAAATAGAGGGGCTTTTCATCTTACAAAAAAACTCACATATAATAAATAAAACTAAAATAACTATAAAAAATGGATATTCAAAAAAAAGACCATCAAACATCTATCATCTCCTTATAAAGTTCAATATAACCTAAAACTTCACTATCAAATGCCTTTACCTCTTTTTTATATTTAAACTCTTCCAATCGTGATACAAGGTTTTTATACATCTCTTTATGTCTCAAACTATCCTCTTTAAATGTATTTCCATAGAAGGTTATAAGATAAGCAGAATTTTTTGTATCGTTAATATTAAGTGAGTGTAAAGCATTAAAATGCTCTTTACGTAGATTAAATCTATCTCTTTTTTGAAACCACCTATACACAAGATATAAAACTCCTCCAATTAAAAAAGTAGCGACTAAAATGATAGCAACTAAATAATAAAATGAATACTCTTGAATCTCAAGAAGTGGTTTTATATCGTGTAGTGGGATATTATAATGCGATTGAGTGTCTGGCAAATATAGCTCCTTTGAAGATATTTTATTGCCGATATATTACACCTATATAGTTAATAATTTATTTACTTATTTCTTTAACTTAAACTATTTTCAAAAAAGTCTCTTTATTCCTTTGTAACAATATAAAGCTGTTCATGTCCCAGTTTTTTTAATATATCCATCACCGCTACAAAATCTTGAAATTTCGATTGCTTATCACTTTTTAATACTACTGTTTGATCTTTTGTTATCAGTTGAAGTTTCTCTTTAAGTGTTTTTAAATCAACTTTTATCTTCTCAAAAAAAAGATCACCTTTAGCATCAACATAGATAGTAACCTCTTTTTTCATATCTTTTTTATCTGAAGATTGTGCTGTCGGTAAATCAACAGGAATAACCCCCTGTTTTATAAAAGTAGCCGTTGTTAAAACCATAACCAATAGAACAAGCATAATATCAATAAAGGGGATTACATTTATCTCATCAAATCTTTTTCTCTGTTTTTTACACTTGGACATCAGGAGTTTTCCCTTCACTCTCTTTTGCAACATCGAAAGTAGTTAATAAACGTTCAACTTTACGTAATAGTATAGTATATGTTACAATAGCTGGAATTGCAACAAGAAGCCCCATTGCCGTAGCTTTCAATGCTAAAGCAAGACCCATCATAATTGTTTTAGCATCAACAGAACCAGCATCACCCAAACTATAAAAAGTTATCATAATACCGATAACAGTCCCTAAAAGACCTATATAAGGAGCATTTGTACCAATAGCACTAATAACTCCGATATTATCTGTTAAATCTAACTCTAAGTTATCTCTATGTTTATACTCATCAACACGAACTGTTCTATAAAAAATCATTCGCTCTATAAAAAGCCATAAAGTAACAATACTCATAAGTGCTAATATACCCATAACACCATAATCTAACGATTTTTCAGCTATATCTAAAAAATTTTTATCTAAATGTAAATCTTCCATTCTATTACTCCTATCTTTATAAAATCAACATCGCATCACCATAAGAGTAAAAACGATATTTTTCTCTTATAGCTTCTGCATATAACTCTTGTGTTTTATCTACACCAACAAATGAAGCAACAAGCATTAAAAGTGTAGATTTTGGAAGATGAAAGTTAGTTAAAAGATGATTTACTCTTTGAGGTTTGTTGTTTGGATGTAAAAAAAGGTTTGCTTCTCCACTTTGAATATCTTTATGTCTTACATAAAACTCCACTGTACGTGTAGATGTTGTACCTACGGTTAAGATAGGAGTATCTGAATCTAAAAGCTCTTTAGCACTCTGTGAAATATCATAATACTCAGAGTGCATAGGATGGTCTGTTATAGTTTCAACCTCAACAGGTTTAAATGTTCCACTTCCAACGTGTAGTGTTACATACTCATATCTATAATTTTTACATATTCGTTGATGCTGTTCATCTGTAAAATGCAGTGATGCAGTTGGAGCAGCTACGGCACCCTCCTCTTTCGCAAAAACACTTTGGTACTCTTGGATATCTGAAACATCATCATCTCTTTGAATATAGGGAGGTAAAGGAACATGACCTATAATATCTATAATAGGTAAAACCTCTTCAAAGCGTAAAAGTTTACTCTCTTTATAAAAGTTTACAACTCTACTTCCATCATCATTTAACTCTTTTACAACAGCTACTAACTTCTCATCAAAATTTATGGATGTTTCTACTTTAACTTTTCCTCGTATATAAACATTGACATCATAAGCATTTAAAGCACGATTTATAAGTAGTTCTATCTTTCCACCACTTGGTTTATGCCCAAATATTCTAGCTTTTATCACTTTAGTATTGTTAAAGATTAAAGCAACATCTTTAGGAATAAACTTCTCCAAATCATAAAAGTAAGAGTGAGTTATAGTATCTGTTTTTCTATCATAAACAAGAAGTTTTGCTGTGTCACGTGGGGATGCTGGATGAGTAGCTATGAGTTCACTCGGCAGAGTAAAATCATAACTTGATGTTAAAAATTCTTTATTCATCATTATCTTCATCATCTTTTTCTAATGGTGGTGCAGGATTTACAGCTTTTACAATCAATATAGAGATACCATACAAAATAATAAGTGGCCCAGCCATAAGTAGTTGTGTTAAAACATCTGGTGGAGTTAAAAATGCAGCTACAATAAATATAATCACAATAGCATATTTAAAAAAATCTGTCATCTGTCTATCATCTACTAAACCTAAAAGTGCTAAAAAGTAAGCAAATACAGGAAGTTCAAATGCAAGTCCAAAACCAAACATAATTTTTGTAAAAAAGCCTACATAATCTTCTATATTTATTAATGGTGTAAACTTAAAACTACCAAAGGTGATTAAAAAATCAAATCCAAATGGAGTTACAACATAGTAAGCGAACAATACACCCACAACAAACATAGTTGTTCCACCCACTATAAAAGGAATAATCATCTTTTTTTCACTCGCATACAATCCAGGTGCAATAAACATCCAAATTTGACCTAAAATAATAGGGATAGAAGCAACAATACCAGCAAAAAAAGCAACTTTAATAGCCACAAAAAAAGCACCTCCAACTTGAGAAGTTGTTATCATCCCATCTGCTGCGTGAACTGACTTTTTACCAACCTCTAAAAGAGCAATATTGAGAGGTTCAACCATCCAGTTTAAAAGAGGTTCGTGAAAGTAAAACATCACAAAGAACATCACTATCAAACTTCCAACAGATATACCTAAACGTTTTCTTAGTTCTACTAAATGGGGATGTATCTCTTTAAACATTTATACCCTCTTTTTTAATCTCTTTCTCTTTTGATTTATCATCTATCATATCATTAGCATAGCTTAACATATCATCATTGAGAGAGTCTATATCTGTAACTTTTGCCACTTTTTCTTGTGCTTCAAGTAACTCTTTTTTATATGCTAATGCCTCTTTTTGTATCTCTGAAACATTTATCTCTTGCTCTAGTGACTCTTTAACTGTTCCCACTGTATTTTTTACATTTTTAAAAAAATTAGCTATATCAACCATAGCACTCGGTAGTTTATCGGGACCTAAAAATAGGATAGCGACAATGGCAATAATCATTATTTCAGTAAAACCCAAACCAAACATTTAAAACCTTTTTATATAAATTAAGTTTTTGATTTTAGCTAAAGAGTGATTAAAAGATATTGAGAGGTATAGGAATAGATATTAAAGTTTAGATATATGAGGGATTAAGCAAACCACCCTAAGATGATTTACTTAAAAAAGAAAAAAAGATTAGTTAGTTTCTTGGTTTACTATTTTATTAGCAGAAATCCATGGCATCATTTCACGAAGTTGATTACCAGTTTTTGTTATAAGTTTTTCTTTATCGTTAGTACGCTCAGCGTTCATACGAGGATAACCAGCTTGACCTTCTAAGATGAAATCTTTTGCAAATCTACCATCTTGAATTTCAGTTAAGATGTCACGCATAGCTTGTTTTGACTCAGCATTGATAACACGTTTACCAGAAACATAATCACCATACTCAGCAGTGTTAGAGATAGAGTATCTCATATCTGCGATACCACCCTCAAACATTAAATCTACGATTAGTTTAAGTTCGTGTAAACACTCAAAGTATGCAAGTTCTGGAGCATAACCAGCTTCAGTTAATGTTTCAAAACCAGCTTGAACTAATGCAGAAGCACCACCACAAAGAACTGCTTGTTCACCAAAAAGGTCAGTTTCAGTTTCATCTTTGAAAGTTGTTTCGATGATAGCAGTACGACCACCACCAATAGCACTTGCATAAGAAAGAGCTAACTCTTTAGTTGTCCCTGAAGGGTTTTGACCAACAGCGATAAGGTCAGGAATACCACCACCACGAACAAACTCAGAACGTACAGTATGACCTGGAGCTTTTGGAGCAATCATAGTAACATTGATATCTTTTCTTGGAATAATACGACCATAATGAATATTAAAACCATGACCAAAAGCGATAGTAGCACCCTCTTTTAAGTTTGGTTCAATCTCATTTTTATAGATCTCTGCTTGATTTTCATCTGGTAAAAGAATCATAACAACATCAGAAACTTTAGTAGCTTCAGCGATAGTTAGAACTTCAAATTTTTTAGCTTCAGCTTTAGCCCATGAAGAACCACCTTTACGAAGACCAATACATACTTCAACACCACTATCTCTTAAGTTTTCAGCGTGAGCGTGACCTTGAGAACCAAAACCTATCATTGCAACTTTTTTGCTTTTGATTAGGTCTAAACTTGTATCTTTATCGTAATAAACATTTAATGCCATATTATTTCCTTTTAGGGGGAGTTAAGAGCGAACTCTTTACAAAAATTTTATAGTATTATACTTAAAAAAGAGTAAAAGTTTTATTTAACTCTCTCTACACTTAAATAAAACTATAAATCTTTAATATCTATAAATTTAATAATCGCATTTAATCTCCTGCACAGTATAATATCAAAAAATATAAGGATATACAGTTGAAAAAATTTAATCTTTTTAATGAAATTATTGTAGCTCAAAAAAATGATCTACTTAATGCTATTAACCGAGAACAAGAGTTTGTTGTAACTATTGAAGGAGAGGTAAAATATGCTCCATTCTCTGAAAATGATATTTTTATATTTAAAGGGAAACATACAAAAGCACCTATTAGTACAATAATGACTCCAAAAGTTCCAACATTATCTGAGATATTTGGAAAAAATTATCAATTAGTTGAAGATGGAGATAGAGTGCTTATAAAAGCTTTTTCTAACTGGCAAGAGCTAATAAATATCAATACATCTAATGCGTCTTATGATGATACAACAGCAGATGGTGTTGCTGAATTTTCAGATAAAGATTTGGAAGAGATAGGTTGGTATGCTACCGATTTTAATGTAGATTATAGAGATTTAGTAGAACTGTTAGAGGAAAAATGTAGTGGAACTATATTATGTATAGAGCAAGAGGAACCTTATCAGTTTAGTGGACTTGGATTTTTAAGTGATAATGATGAAGCAAAAAAAGTGATGTTTGAGTATTGTAAAAATCATATCATTGACAAGATAGCCAATGATGAAGATTTTGAAAAAGAGTCTTTAGAAGAGGATGAGATAACTGCTGCTAAATTTTTTGATGTTTTATAGAGAGTAAATATCTCTCTAAAATAATCTTAGCAGAGATAGAGTCTATTCGTCCATCACGAATATATTTTATCTCTCCTTTCATAAGATTTTCAGCTTCTAAAGAACTTCCTGCTTCATCTTGATATATTACTTCACCTTGAAAATCTACCAAATTCATAAAATGCGCTATACGTCGTCTCATCTCATCTTCACTACTTCCTCCCAATGGAATACCTATAACAACAGTATCAACTTCCCACTCCTCTATAACCTTTTTTACTTCATTTGATGCCTGATTTCGATTTTTTCTTATAACTGCTGGAAGTGGTGTTACTATATCTTTATGTGCAGAATAGGCTAAACCTATCCTTTTTAAACCTAAATCTATTGCTATATATCTCATTGTTTTACCTTGTTATCTATTTTAATAATTGTACTTTAATTATGAATATAATATAATAAAACCTATTATCAAATAGATTATCAAGGTAAAAAATGTTTAAAAAGAAAAATATCAATATTTTATTAGTAGGAACTCTACTTCTAACATTTTTTAGCTCTATACATATCTATCTTTCCATTAAAGAGAGTAAAAATATAAAAAATACTATCTTACTCGAAGAGGTTCAGGCCGTTAGTTCTCTTTTTAAATCATTTAGAAAAACATACTTAAATCTTTTTTTACATAAAAATATAGAACTAAATCAACAAACACTTGAACTCCTTCCTATCAAAACACTCAACCAAATTAGTATGGAATTTACAAAATCGATAGATGCAAAAGTTATTATAAAAGCAGTATCAGATAGACCTCGAAACCCTATGAATCAAGCCAATGCTCAAGAATTAAAGATAATTGAAACATTTAAAAAATCTAAATCTAAAAAATATATTTTTAAAGAGGGAAAAGGATATATTTATAACTATTATGAACCTTTATATATTACAACAGAATGTCTTAGATGCCATGGGAGAGTTCAAAGTGCTCCAAAGATCATTCAAGATAATTATAAAAATGCTTACAATTATAAACTTGGCGAATTAAGAGGAATTATAAGTTTAGAGATAGATAAAAATAAAATTTTAAAAAAAATAGAAACAAAAAGAGATCATAATCTACTCTATATCTTAGCAAATATCCTTTTATTGATTTTAGTCATTCTTTTTTTATATTATCGTTTAAAAAAAGAGCATATGAAAAGTCGTTTAAAACTACTAAACAAAAATAAACTTTTAGAGCAAAAAGCAAGAGAGTTTGCTACACTTAAAAATGCTCTTGGTATTAGTGAAATTATATCTACAACAGATGTAAATGGAATTATTACAAATGTAAATGATAAATTTTGTGAGATAAGTGGATACTCTCCTGAAGAACTTATAGGAAAAACTCACAGTCTTATACGTCATCCAGATACAGAAGAGAAACTTTTTAAAAGAATGTGGAAAACATTACAAAAGAAAAAAGTGTTTAAAGCTGTTATGAAAAACAGAAAAAAAGATGGAACAACTTATCATGTAGATAGCACTATAATTCCTATCTTAAATGAGAAGGGAGATATTGTCGAATTTATGGCATTAAGACATAGTATTGATGCTATCATGAATCATAAAATATTATTACAAGATATTATCAAATCATCTAAATATAGTGTTCTTATGATTATAAAAATAAACTCTTTTGAAGAACTAGAAAACTTCTATACCTCCGATATCATTAGTAAACTTGAAAATAAATTTTTTAATACTGTTTTAAATAAGTTTCCATCTCAATGTAATTTTGATAAAGTTTATAAACTTGAAAATGGAGAGTTTGCTTTTATTAAAGAGATTGAGAACTGTGAACATTTTGTGGAGGAAAAAACTCCTCTTATCAAAGAGTTTCAAACAAATATGAGTAAAATAAAATTTACAGTTGATAATTATCAATTTCAAGCTTCTATTTTAATCAGTTTTAGCACAGGAAAAGATGATATATATGAAAACTCTAAACTTGGATTAAAAGAGCTTTTAAAAACAAATAAAAAGATTATTAATGCAGATGGTTTAGCCTCTAAAGTAAGGGAAGAAACACAAAAAAATATAGATACAATCAATATGATAAAAAAAGCGATAGAAACAGAAAATATTCTTTCCTATTTCCAACCACTTTTTAATAATAAAACAAAAAAAATAGAAAAATATGAATCTTTAGTTCGCTTACAAGATGGAGATAAAATTCTTTCCCCTTACTTCTTTTTAGAAACATCTAAAAAAGGTGGGTATTATAATAATATAACAAAAATTGTTATGAAAAATAGCTTTGATATGTTAGATAAAATAGAGGAGGATATATCTATAAATCTATCATTTTTAGATATAGAGGATGATGAAACAAGAGATTTTATCTATCAAATAATAGAAAACTCAACAGAGTGCCATAGAGTGGTTATTGAACTTTTAGAGGATGAAACAGCTAAAGATTTTGAACTTATTAAACAGTTTATTTATCGTATAAAATCAAAAGGGATTAAAATAGCGATAGATGATTTTGGATCGGGATACTCAAACTTTGAAAGACTCTTAGAGTATCAACCAGATATATTAAAGATAGATGGAACACTTATAAAAAATATTGCAACTGACTCTTTTTCTCTCAATGTTGTAGAAACAATAGTCGCTTTTGCAAAAAAACAAAATATGCAGATAATTGCTGAGTATATCGAGAATAAGGAGATATTTGAGATTATAAACTCTTTAGGTATTGAATATTCTCAAGGTTACTATATAGGAAAACCAGAACCTTTATAGGTTCTAGTGTATGACAAAAGCTATTTTTCAATAGCTTTACTTAATGCCTCTTTTGTTGTAACAGTTTTAATATCTGTTACTTTATCGTCTTCAAGAGAAACTATCACTATCTCCTCTGTATTTACTCCTGCTCTAAATGCTGATGCTACCGATTTATCATCTAAAACTAAAACAGTATGTTTAAAATCTTTTAAACCAGGCATAATAAACATAGAGCGAATAAATGATGGAGCAGCACTCACATCTGCTATAAATTGAGCATGATTATCTTCTAAATATGTTGCAGGTTTTGTTATAAAATAGTTATTACAAGTATGAGCGCTATCTTTTGAAAAAGCAAATATAACTGTTTTTGTATCTTGTGCTATTACATGTTTCTTTTCAAACTGATCATTTAATGTTACATTTTCCAAACTTTTACCTACTACAAGTTTTGGCACTATATTTTCATTTACCTCTTTTGCACTACACCCTAAAAAAAAGAGTGCTGTTAGCAACCCTACTATAATTTTTGTCATCATTACTCCTATGATTTAAATATACGAAATCATACATAAGTGAAATTGTAATGAGAGTATCCATTAAAGTTAATTATTGTAGTTAATAAATCTTTAAAGCAACAATATAGTAAAATCTATCTCAACTTAAAAAAAGGAAAGAGATATATTCTGTCCAGTACACTTTTCTTTACCAAAGTTTTTTATGGTTATACACTGATCTACTAGGAATAAAATGTTTTCTCTTTTAAAAATAATGCTTATTTTTTCTTTTACTACAATCTCTCTTTCTGCAATTACTAAACAAACTCAAAAAACAGATCTAACTATCCAGTTACAATGGAAACATCAATTTCAATTCGCTGGATACTATATGGCAAAAGAGAAAGGTTATTATTCAGATTTAGGTTTAAGTGTTACTATTAAAGAGTATCAATTTGGAATGA
>Ga0256827_10001859_pt1 | contig 13665 bp, 8 predicted proteins | sample CV84metaG_FD_185977 | JGI IMG/M metagenome (GOLD analysis project Ga0256827, IMG submission 185977) | Hydrothermal vent microbial communities from East Pacific Rise, Pacific Ocean - CV84 | ecosystem: Environmental > Aquatic > Marine > Hydrothermal vents | place: Pacific Ocean: East Pacific Rise... | reverse complement strand
CCGGGTAAAGGAAAGGCTACAAATTGTGCATCCTCACCAAGAATCATTTTCTCTCTTTCCACAGCAAATACTCTATTACTTGAACCAATATTTGCCGTTACATAATAGCCATCAGGCCAGATAGAGAATTTTGTATAATCAGGGAAAGAACCTGTACCAAAACCGGAGGTGTATATATACCAACCATCGTTAACAGGATCGGAGCCCTGACATACCGCTACATTAAAACCATTCGGACTAGAATCGAACTCAGTAATCACAAAACGATCGGCTGCAGCATCGTATAGAACGATTGGATCTCCAATATTATTCCCGGGAAATAATGTAGACAGCGAAGCAGCAGGAGTAAGAGGATTCCCCTCTTTATCAAAAATACGAAAACCGGCATTCCAACCTCCTATATAATGGTTTGGACCAACAGCACCTGTTGGATCCGAAGGCGTATAAGACGAACTATTTGCATCGAAAACCAATAAAGGCTCCTTACCACTTCTTTTGGCGGCTCTATTTTGATTTTGAACCAAAGCATCATCGCCTAATGGCAAACCTTTGCCTGGAACAATATGATTCACACCCATTCGTTTAGGATGTCCGTCCCTAATAGTTTCTCGACTTTCAGCAGCTTTAAAAGTGCCATCTTGAATTTGTTGCGCGATACTTGGGACTGATATTGGCTTCGGAAGGAAACCACTTGAACTAGCTTTAACAGCAGCTCCATTTTGTGCAGAAGCTGATAGACTTAAAAAAGCCCATAAGAAGAATAAATTTGTAATTAGTTTCATCTTGATTTTATATATTGAAAAAATAATAGTAAGTATGATATAACACAAGGTGGACAAGCTGAATAATAACAAGGTTGCCTACCCTCTATTACGACAAATAACAACAATGGCAAGGAAAATGTACACAATTGGTATACTGCCGATTACAAACATCCCCGACATGTATTAAAATAATTGTTTTAATAAACCTTTAGGAATACAGCTAAGATTGAGAAAGAATTAACAAAGAATACATCAATCAAGCTTGATTAATGTGCCAGGTCCGAATCCTTTAACAGAAGTTTCAGGATTTCCATAATAATAAATATTTCCAATAGAGTTAATCTCGGCACCGATATATAAGTCAGCATTCACCCAGCAATTATTTGAACCTCCATTTAAAATATAAGTAAACTGAGTTTTCATTTCACGAGCATCTACAGGGCCAAAACTTGTTGCACCAATATAGCTTAAATGAGCATGACCACTATAATACACATCGGCAGTGCCTATATGAAAGAAAATAGAATTCCTATGTACATTCACCTCCATTTCTATCTTTCCTGCTCCTTCCCAAATATCCAATTGTAAAGAATCACCAACAATAGCATTACTGCATTGTATATCTCCACTTCCTCTATATTCTATTCTAGAAAGGTTTTTCACAACTACATTAGCGATTATTTCTCTGTCGAAACTACGAATCCAGTTACAGGTGTTTTCATTTGATATATATAATACGCTATCTTCAATCCGCGTCGTTACTTTTTTAATGAGTTTCTCCCCTGCTGTAACTTCTATAGAGTTAAAAGTATCTTGGGTAATTATTAAATTTACATTATCGTTTAATACTATTTTATAATACTTACCAGCCTCGCGGCTCTCGGTAACATCATCGCCGGTAACTCTAAAGCAATCTGTAGGATCAGCTTTTTTACAAGTTGTGAAACCTAATATCAACAACACTAACACCATAAAGTGAAAGAAAAAATCAATCCGCATATATTTCACAATTATATTCATTATTTCCCAAAATCATATTGTAAACGATATCCTATTCCCCAACTCACAAAAGCAGCGCGAGCGCCATGCGCACGAAAAGTAATATTTAAGAATGCACCTTTATAGACTAAATATTTCAGATTAAGTTGCTCATAAACATCTCCATCTGATTTCTCCTTACCGCCAAAGTAAAAGCCTAAATTAAAACCCATTATCAAATGGGAAAGTCGCATTTCGTAGACAGGACCTATTCCAGGACGCATCACCTGCATAAAACTGGTATCTTGCCTCCATTTTCGTTGTAAAAGTGCCTTATGGCTTCCATCCCAAGAGAAATCCATTTGCAAACCAATAGCACTAATTTCATTAAAATATTTCAAGGCATTGGTAGATAGGATAAAAACATCGAACCTTTCGCCAAAAACATTACCCATATTCTTCGACGCATAGCCCCCCATAATATTAAAAATATAAATTTTATTATCTCGATAGCTGAATGTTGGAATACTTGGCTTACGCAAAAGTATCATATCATTGGGCTCGCTCAATCTTTTGCTAAAACCCACTGATACCATAGGTAAATTTAAACCATAATTAGGACTGGCTATACTTCCATTACTAAAATGTATTAAACTCAGCCCCGCCATAATATCAGTCGTTTTGTTTAACTTTCTTCTATACTCTGCCATTAAATTTATCGCCACATTTACATGAGACCCGATGGCAATATTCTTATAATTGGTCAATGGATCAAATATCTTGGTAATATAGCTCAATCCAACGCCCATCTTAAACCCTAAAAAGTCTTTTTCCGATCTGATTACCGGAAAAGTTATCGATGGATATAAAGCATATACCTGACCTAAGGCAGGATTATTTCCCAAAGAAGAATAAAAAAAACTCAGCCCTATAATGGGGTAATTGTGTAGCCGCTCCCAATACTTTTTCCCATAAGTATCTTTTGTTACTGATATTTCAAAGGCAGGCATATGGGCATTAAAAGGTTCTAATTCGGTATGATGATTAATAATAAAACCAAAATACAACCGAGGCTCGATATGAAGATTGCTTTTAAAACGTTTATGCTCAAAAGACTTTGTTGTACTAAGCTTTGGATGAGCCGGTTGTGCATACAAATGCCCTAGCAACACCCAAAAACTAAACAATAATATTAGAAATCTTCTTCTTTTTACCACCCTCAAAATTTTACGATTTGCAAAGAAAAGAAATTTAAGCACGAAAACCCAAGTTTCATGCACGATAACTCAATAAAAAGTCATATTCCTTCTCTTATTGAATTACAACGAAAACAATACCTATGTATTGCTATCCATTAAAAAAAATTACTTTTGCAAAAAACATAAGAATGCAACGGAAACTTGAAGCATTTGAGCGCCTGCTCAAAATAATGGATGACTTACGAACCGGCTGTCCTTGGGACAAAGAACAAACTCTAGAAAGCCTTAGATACCTAACTATAGAGGAAGTATATGAACTTTCGGATGCGATCTTAGAAAAGGATATGACGGAAATAAAAAAGGAATTAGGCGATTTGATGCTACATTTAGTTTTTTATTCGAAAATTGGCAGCGAAACAAATGACTTCGATATTGCTGACGTTTTAGATTCGATCAGCGAAAAATTGATTTACCGTCATCCTCACATATACGGTGATGTGGAAGCCAATGATGCCGAAACCGTAAAACAAAATTGGGAACAATTAAAACTTAAAGAAGGTCGTGAATCGGTTCTTGACGGCGTACCTAAATCGCTTCCTTCCGTAGTAAAAGCACATAGAATACAAGAAAAAGTAAAAGGTGTTGGTTTCGACTGGGAACGACCTGAACAGGTATGGGAAAAAGTTGAAGAAGAACTTCAGGAATTTAAAATTGAAGTGGAAAGTAATAAAGAAAAAGAAAAAATAGAAGGCGAATTTGGCGACCTCTTATTTTCACTGATTAATTATGCTCGTTTTTTGAATATCAATCCTGAAGATGCTTTAGAAAGAACTAATAAAAAATTTATCAAACGATTTAAATATTTAGAATCAGAAAGCAAAAAAGACGGTAAATCAATCAGCGAAATGTCATTAGCTGAAATGGATGTTTATTGGAATAAAGCCAAAACATTATAAATACTTTAGGCAATAAAACAAAGTAAATCAACAATAGAATTATGACTGATTACTGCCCTTGCGGAAACAACAAAAGCTATGAAGAATGCTGTAAACCATTTATTAATGGAGATAAATATCCGGAAACAGCAGAACAATTAATGCGCTCAAGATATACCGCATTCACTTTAGGAAAAATCAACTATATCATGAGTAGCCACCAAAAGAAAACGCGCCCTTATAAAGAGCGTAATCATATGCAGAAATGGATGAATTCGGTGGAATGGCTAGGCTTGGTAATCATAAAGAAAGAAGCCGGACAAATTGATGACAACTCAGGAATTGTAGAATTTAGAGCCATATATATAGAGGACGGACAAACGCAGGTTATACACGAAAAATCGCTTTTTGAACGAGAGAAAGGAAACTGGGTTTACGTCTCAGGCACACAATTTTAAAGCTATTCCGAAATCAAGCTTTTTAAACACAATCATATTCCTTCATTTTTCTATCTTTGCGCATTATTTTAAGAAATACCATTATGAGTCAATCTATAGCAAAATCCCAATACACTTTAATGTCTGTCGCAAGTGGAAAAACCTTTGATGACGAAGGTTGGACTTTAGCTGCACCTAATGAAACTCAAGCCGGATTGGTACGAGCTATTTACAAGAAGAATCAGCTGCAATTAAAAGACAGTTCTTTTGGTATATATACATTTGCCGATTGGTTGCCTATTCATAAAATGATGCAAGGTTCTTATGCGCCACAAACGTATAAAAGCAAAGGTTTAGCTAAAGAACTTGGACTCTCAAATTTGTATATCACTTTTAGTGGCTATTGGCCGGAGCGAAACATTAAAATGCGTACTTGTTCCTTCAAAGAAACAGAATCTTTTTCAGTTTGCTCGCGAATGGACAACGATGAAAAACAGGTTCTTGTTGTAGCCTCTGCAGGAAATACAGCCCGAGCTTTTGCTCAGGTTTGCTCTGATAATAAAATTCCTTTGCTACTTAGTGTTCCTGAGGATAATTTAAATGCACTTTGGTTTGATGCACCATTAAACGATTGTGTAAAGCTGATTGCCAGTAAAAGTGGTGGCGATTACTTCGATGCCATTCACCTATCAAATATTGCCTGCGAACTTGAAGGTTTCCTAGCAGAAGGCGGAGCAAAGAATGTAGCGCGCCGCGATGGAATGGGAACCACAATGCTTTCAGCAACTACTTTTATTGGCGAAATACCTGAATACTATTTTCAAGCTGTAGGAAGTGGCACTGGAGCCATTGCAGCCTGGGAAGCCAATCTTAGACTTATTAATGATGGCCGCTTTGGAAAAAGAAAAACCAAACTAATGGTTTCACAGAATTACCCCTTCCATCCTATTTATGATGCTTGGAAAGAAGATTCTCGTGCTTTACTACCCTTCGACGATCATCAAGCTCGCAAACAAGTTGAAATGATTGACGCTAAAGTTCTTTCTAACAGAAAACCTCCATACTCATTAGCCGGCGGACTTTACGATGCTATGAAAGACGCCGGTGGTGAAGTACTTTTGGCCACTAATGAAGAAGCCAGAAAAGCCGCGAGCCTTTTTTCGGAAACAGAGGGTATTGATATTCATCCTGCCGCTGCCATTGCTACAGCATCATTAATAAACACTGTTTCTAAGGGGACTATTGATAAAGAAAGTATTATCATGCTCAATATCACAGGAGGAGGAGAAGAACGCTTTAAAAAAGAAAATGAATTGTTCTATTTAAAACCCTTACTAACATTTGATGTAAATCCAAATGAAAACGAAGTAAAAGAACAATTAAGTAAACTACAGTGGTAGGAAAACCTACAGTCTTTTTCACGATTTAAAACTCATTACTATATACAGATATTGAGTTTATCCAAGTATTTTGAAAGCCTTACTTGCAATTTAATTGCTTAATCAGTATCATTGCTCCTGTGCAGATACCATAAAAAAATGTAAAGGCTTACTCTTTAGAGCGCTTTTTAAAAAAAGCTATTTAACAATATGTATAAAACAAACCCATGTCATCAACACCCAAATATCTTCATATCATCAATGCCTCGGAGCATAATTTAAAAAACATCCATGTTGATATTCCTCACCAATCCTTAACAGTAATTACCGGTGTATCAGGATCAGGAAAATCATCCTTGGCTTACCAACTTATATACAAAGAAAGCCAAAGGAGATTTTTAGAATCTTTCTCATCATTTTCACGACAATATTTGGGCAAATTAGAAAAACCAAAAGTGGAAGCAGTTAGGGGCCTCCAAGCGGCATTAGCCATTCAACAAAAAGCGGCTACATCGAATCCACGCTCTACCGTCGGAACAATGTCGGGAATATACGATTATCTCCGCTTACTCTTTGCCCGACTAGGCAAAACACAACAAACCAGTAAGAACCAATTGCTTGCCAATCTATTTTCATTCAATTCAAAATACGGAGCCTGCCCAAGCTGCAATGGTCTCGGGCTAACAGAACAAATTGATAAGAAAAAACTCATTGCTGACGAGAACAAAACCTTAGCAGAAGGAGCACTTGTTCCGACAACACCAAACGGTTATATAGTATATTCACAAGTAAGAGTGGATGAGCTAAATAAAGTATGCCGAGCTCATGATTTTTCGGTAGATATACCGTGGAATAAACTTAGTAAAGAGCAACAAGACATTATTTGGTATGGTAGTAACAAGGTAAAAATACTATTCGGGAAACACTCGCTTGAGTCGCGACTTAAATGGAAAGGCATAACTGCCAAACCCCGAGAAGAAGCTCATTATAAGGGAATGTTACCCATTATGGAAGACATCCTACATCGCGACAGAAATGATAATATCCTTAGATTTGCAAGCTCATTTGTTTGTCAAGAATGCCAAGGTAGCCGATTAAGAAAAGAAGCCAGAGAAGTATTAATTCAAGAAAAAAACATTAGCGAATTAAGCCTACTCTCGCTAACTGATTTACAGACATTTCTACAAAAAATCACTATTAGCACAAAAAACAAAGCTGTTTACGATAGCATTTTATCTCCGATATTCAAACGTTTAGAATATCTAAACCTACTCGGGCTCAATTATTTAAACCTTTCAAGAGAATCGAAAACACTTTCTGCAGGCGAAGCCCACCGAATAAAGCTTGCATCGCAAGTAGGCAGTGGACTTCAGGGAGTTTTATATGTTTTAGACGAACCATCGGCCGGCTTACATCATAGAGACATTAAAAAACTTCTTAAAGTTTTAAAGTCTTTGAGGGATAATGGAAATACAGTAGTACTTGTTGAACATGATGAAGAAACCATTAAAGCCGCTGATTATTTAATTGACATCGGCCCAAAAGCAGGAGTTCAGGGTGGTAATTTAATGTTTCAAGGAAAGTCCTCAGAGCTTTTCAAAGATAAAGACATCATAAGGCACAGCATCACGGCAAAATATCTCGCGGCTAAAAATCAGCAACAAATAAAGACAAACTCACGTCCATCCATAGGTATAATACAGATTAAATCTGCACATAAACACAATCTGAAATCTATCGATATTACATTCAAGTTACAAGCATTTAATGTTGTTAGCGGTGTATCTGGCGCAGGAAAATCTACTCTTGTGCATGATATTTTGGCAAAAAGCTTATCCAAAAACAAAGCCCAATACTGCCATTCTATACAAAGTGATAAAGCCATTCAAAGAATCATTGAAATCGACCAATCTCCTATTGGTCGTACACCTAGAAGCAATCCTGCTACTTATACCGACCTTTTTGATCATATCAGAGATTTATTTGGCAATATTGAAGAATCGAAAAAACGTGGCTATAAAAAAGGTCGCTTTTCATTTAACAATAAAGGGGGCAGATGCGAACATTGCCAAGGTGCCGGTAGCATCCATTTAGGAATGCACTTTCTCGGTGATGTGGAAATAATATGCGAACATTGCCAAGGGAAAAGATTCAATAAAGAAACCTTAGAGATTGAATATAAAGGTAAAAATATATTCGAAGTATTAGAGCTTTCCATTAGCGAGGCAGCTGTATTCTTTCAAGGAGAACCAAAGATTATAAAAATTCTCGAACTGTTAATCAAACTCGATGTGGGATATTTAAAACTTGGGCAGCCATCAACAACGCTATCAGGTGGTGAGGCTCAAAGGATTAAGCTAGCTTCGGAACTTTACAAAACAGCGAAAGGACATGCGCTTTATATACTCGATGAACCTTCATTAGGCTTACACAAAGCAGACCTGAAATATCTTTTAGAAGCCTTAAATGATATTGTTGATCATAACAATACCGTTATTGTTATTGAACACGATTTAGATATAATAAAACAAGCTGATTGGGTAATTGATTTAGGGCCGGAAGGCGGTGATAATGGTGGTGAGCTGCTGGCAGAAGGAACGCCCAAACAATTGGTTGAGAATCCTCATTCATATACCGGTAAAGCATTAAAAGAATCATTAGAAACAACGTTCTCCTCGAGAGAGGATTCGAGAAAACAAAGCTCTCAAAACAACATTAGATTCTATGGAGTAAATACTCATAATCTTCAAAATATTGATGTAGAGATTCCATTGAATAAAACTACTGTTATCACAGGCATATCAGGTAGTGGCAAATCATCATTAGCTTTCGACACCATTTATTCTGAAAGCAGAAATAGATTTACTGAAGGATTCTCTACTTATGCCCGCCGTATGATGAGCAATATTAAAAAGCCGGAACTGGAACAATGTACAGGATTAAGTCCGGCTATTGCCATACGCCAAAATAGGTTTGGAAAAAATCCCAGATCTACCCTAGGAACTAATAGCGAAATTTACGATTTATACCGTCTCTTATTTTCACGTGCAGGAATAACCCCAAGCAAAAAACACAGGACATATTCAGCAAGTATGTTCTCTTTTAATCATATTGAAGCTGCTTGTCCAAACTGCAAAGGGCTTGGAATAAATATCACTGCAGATCCTAAAAAATTTATCGCTTATCCTGAAAAATCAATTATTTCCGGAGCAATGGATGCTAGCCTTCCCGGAAAATTCTTTGGAGATATATATGGGCAATATGTAAATACGCTGATTCAAGTTGGGAAAGAGAAAGGAATAGATTTCTCTAAACCTTATGAGCAGTTATCTGAAACAGAGAAAAATATTGCATTATATGGTACTGAAAATGAAGAATATGATGTAGAATGGATTTTCAAAAGAGGAAACAGAAGTGGCGTTCATAAAATGACGACCTTATGGAAAGGTTTTGTAAACTATCTAAACGAAGAATACGAAATAAAACGAAAAGGCAAAAGAGGCGATGCCTACCAACTCATCATGAGCGACATTCCATGCCCTGATTGTCAAGGAAAAAGACTCCGAGATGAAATACTCAATGTAAAATTTGCCGAAGAAAATATTTCAGAATTGGCAAACAGAAACATCAGCAATGCTATCGAACATTTCTCTCATATCGAAAAAATAATTAGTCCTGCTACTTATGAAAAAAGCAAATCAATTATTCATCAGATTCTACATAAATTAAAACAATTAGATACTATTGGCTTGGGTTATTTAAGCATCAACCGTGCTACTTCCAGCTTATCGGGCGGTGAAGCCCAAAGGCTCAGAATGGCCACTCAATTATCATCGGACTTGTGTGGAATCACTTATGTATTGGATGAACCCACTATTGGGCTTCATTCACGTGATACCAAGAATTTAATAGGTGCAATCGACCAATTAAAAAATAACGGAAATACCGTTATTGTAGTAGAGCACGATACAGATATTATGGAACATGCCGATCACATTATTGATATGGGGCCAGGTGCGGGATCGAAAGGTGGTTTTATAATTGCTAAAGGGAGTATAGAAGAGATTAAAAATAATCGAAAATCTATTACGGCTAAGTATTTAAACAACAATAATCATACGTTCAATAAATATAAAACCAAGCAGTTCTTTTCTTTTAATTTAAAGTCACCCGATCAAAATATTAGGATACAAAAAGCATCTGCAAACAATTTAAAAGATATTGATTTAATTATCCCAACAGATGGAATAATTGCCATAAGTGGTGTTTCGGGCAGTGGAAAAACATCCCTAGCCTTCGATGTAATAGCGCAATCTTTTCAGGCTTCACTACCCATTAACTGCAAAAACATTTCCTTTGGTCGGATTCAAAGCATTTCCATAATGGATCAACAAAAAATAGGCACATCTCCATTTAGCACTCCGGCCACTTATACAGGTATTTTCGATTTGATACGTCAAGAATTTGCTCATACAAGTGATGCTAAAAGCAAGGGCTTCAAAAAAGCCCACTTTTCATTTAACAGCAAAGAGGGGCATTGTAAAATCTGTAAAGGAATGGGAAAAACTAAGGTAAGTCTTGATTTTCTTTCTGATGTTTGGACCAAATGCGATAGTTGCCAAGGACAAAGATATCAGCCGCATATATTGGACATTAAACTCCATAAACAAAATATATCAGAGGTATTAAACCTGAGCATTAGCGAGGCGATATTATTTTTTCAGGAGGATGAAAAAATAAAACAGAAACTCGAAGTATTAGAAGAAGTGGGTTTGGGTTATCTACAACTTGGACAAGCGACAAACACGCTTTCCGGTGGCGAAACGCAAAGGTTAAAACTAGCTACCGAATTAATCGCCGGTAAAGCTAAAAACTGCTTGTATATTTTTGACGAACCCACCAGTGGCCTACATTTACAAGATATTGAAAGGCTGATAATGATGTTTCGCAAATTGGCTGATACCGGAAATACTATTATCCTCGTTGAGCATCACTTAGAAATGATAAAAGCATCGGATTGGATAATTGATTTGGGACCTGAAGCCGGCGATGCAGGAGGCGAACTTATTTATTCCGGCGAAGCAAATTTGATTTATCAATGCTCAAAATCTCACACTCAAAAAGCTTTAATGTCATAAACCAAAAAAAGAGGCCAAAACAGCCTCTTTTCGTTTATGTAAAAAACTCGATACTATTCTATCACCATTTTTTTAGTTAATGATTCGCTACCAATTGTAACTGTATAGAAATAAATACCCGCTTCTAGATTCTCAGCATGAAGTGTAATCGTTCTTGAGCCATTAATATTCTGCTCTTGAACTGTAGAAAGTGTCTGTCCGAGCATATTACTTACTTCTACCAATACATCAGATGTTGTTTCAGTAGTTACTGTAATCTCAGTACTTCCATTAAATGGATTTGGAGCATTTTGAGAAACGGAGAAGGATATAGCCACAGGCTCATTATCTAATCCCATAAAAGGTCCCATAGCAGGAAACTCAATACCAGAAATATAATTAATAGTTACAGGATCGGCACTTCCATTTCCGGAAAATTCTCCGGGAGTAACAGCTTGTGCGAAAGGAACAGTATAAGAATCTGTTGTCTCATCATAGATAGCTCTTTCTGCTCCATAAGTAAAGAAATAGAATTTCTCGTATAAAGTACCTTCAGTAAAGCAAACGGGTTCACTTACATTACCGGTATGAACGTTTCTTGACCAACCAAAGACATCGGGTTGAATATTAAACTCATTTGTTTCATTGTCTCTGGTATCTGTCCAGGTCACAAAGAATTCATTAGAATAATCGTTTTTAGCAACGCTAATTCTATGTTGCCAACCAGCAGAACCTGCATAATTACCCTCTGTGGCATCAACAACATTCTCGGTATATAATGAATCAACCCAAATAACATCAGTCAATCCTTCGTCAGCAATAGTTAAATTGAAAATATCGCCAGGATATCCCCAATGGTAACCTAAAGAATCAGGATAATTTATCACATCAGCAGAAGTAGAACCCATAGCCACAAACATTTGTAGGTCACCATGATAATCAACAGCACCTGCAGTTTCAAAAATATGAGGAATCATCATTCCACCGGTAGCCTCAATAATATAAGGCTCTAATATGGCTTGCATTTCATCGGTTAAAAAATCGATATTGATATAATCCCAATTGTCACCACCATCGGTAGATTTGAATACAACCGGTTGATAACCGCTAAGGTTTTCATTTGTAGCACCAACCATCCAAATATAACCTATCTGACCATCATCGGACCATGCCATTTCGATACCACCGTCCATACCTTGGTAGCCACCGATCCAGGCCATCGTTCCATCCTCAGTATTTTGATACATATCCATATCTACTAACTGAGAGTAATTCCAATCAAAATAAGCACCTTCAAAAGAAGCATAAATAGGCTGTAATTCAGCAGAAGTATATGCTCCCCAAGCACCCTGAGGTACCATACTCAAACAACGTACTTCGTCACCAATCTGTGTTAATCCAAACTGATTCCAATAACCATTTTCTTCATTATCAGCATCATGAACCACTTCAATACTTAGATTTTCTCCACCTAAACTTGAACTTGACCACATTTTATAACCCCAATCGGATCCCACGTGAGCAATACTTTGATTGACACCATATGCTTCGGCTATAACAGAGTTACCTGAAGGATTAAAAACAATTCCCGAAGGATAATCATTTATATATTGCGCACTATTGTCTATTAAGACTACAGGCTCAGACCAAGTTTCTCCACGATCTGTTGAATATACAATACCAATATCTGTGGCACCACCACCATAAGTGGCATCATCCATCACAAAAGTAATACTCAATAAATCTAATTCTTTATTATAAGAAAGGACTCTTGAATCTTCTCTTCTAACAGATCTCTGATCCGCTGCAACACAAGCAGGATATCTATTAATCTCCCCATTAACTGACTTATCAGTATTTAACACAGGAGCAATTGGATTTATTGGAGCAGAAGTCTCCTGACTTACTCTATCCCTTTTAACAAGATTTTTCTGTTCGAATTGCTTTTGGGAATAAGCACCCAATGCAATACCTAATGACATTGCAAATAGTAAAACTTTTTTCATAATATTATTTTTGTGAATTATTTATTAAGCGAAAATAATAAAAAAAGGGGGCAGAACAATAAATAAAAGATGAATAGCTGAAATAAGGCGATTCCCTATTCATCAACATTATACTGTGTAACAATCAATTTTGTATTTAATTCGTAAGCAAGTAAATTACCAAACCCCGGTTTCTTAGTCATATATACACCGTTATCCAAATCAATAAAATCATGTTTTTCTTTTGAAACACAAAGATGAATATACTCTAAATCGACAGGAGTATGTCCATGAATCAATTGCCTATAACCAATTTTTGATGGGATAATTTTAAACTCCTTTGCCCAAGTCATTGCGCGCTTATCCTGAAATACATCAGTAGAATTAAAATTCAGACCTGCATGAACAATCACGCAATCATTAAATTCTATATAATATTCCAACTTCTCCATCCAAGCGATATATTTCATCGGAATATCTTTAATATTTTTTATTCCGAAACTTTTTACCGTTTCCTTACCACCAAACTCATACCATTCTTTTTTTAACTTATTCGGTTTCAGTAAGTTTGAAAAACCCTGATTTTCAACAGCAAAAGCGTGATTCCTTAATAGGTACTCTTCATGATTCCCCATTAAAGGAGTAACTCGGTATCCTTTGTCTTGCAGTAACATAATCTCATCAATCACGGCTTTAGAATCGGGTCCTCTATCGATATAATCACCCAAAAATATCAAATGATCTTCTTTAGCAGGCCGAATTTGAGCTAGTAAAGCCTGCAGTGTCTTGGCATAACCATGTATATCGGGAATAACCCAGCGCTTTTGATTCATAAATCAGTATTTATCAGGCTAAATTACAAAAATCCTTT
>Ga0256827_10001858_pt1 | contig 13674 bp, 10 predicted proteins | sample CV84metaG_FD_185977 | JGI IMG/M metagenome (GOLD analysis project Ga0256827, IMG submission 185977) | Hydrothermal vent microbial communities from East Pacific Rise, Pacific Ocean - CV84 | ecosystem: Environmental > Aquatic > Marine > Hydrothermal vents | place: Pacific Ocean: East Pacific Rise... | reverse complement strand
TCTAAAAAAAAAATGAAAACACCTTTATTTCAAAATTCTTCAAATAGTCTTAAATTTGTTATTTCTATAGTTGTAATTATTTTATCTGCATTAATATTTACATTTTTAGGGACTATTTTATTTGCTGCTTTTATTGATGGTTCAATATTTACAGATTATAATTCGTTTATGTCTGATTATTCAAATCCGGCTACAATTTCATTCTTAAAAATGGCTCAAATATTTCAATCAATAGGATTGTTTGTAGTTCCACCTTTTTTATTAGCATTTTTATTTAGTAATAAAATGTTTAAATATCTTGGTTTGTCAGGTAATATAAATATAATTGCACTTGTATTATCTGGTACAGTAATGTTAGTGGCATTACCATTTATTAATTTAACAGCCGAAATAAATCAAGCGTTGGTTTTGCCTGATTCGCTTAGTTGGTTAGAACAGATTATGCGTAATTCAGAACAAAATGCAGAACGTATAACTAAAATATTTTTAAATATTAATTCGTTTGGTGGGTTGTTTGTGAATATGTTAATGATGGCGTTAATACCTGCAATTGGTGAGGAGTTAATGTTTCGTGGTTTAATTCAGAAATCATTAAGTAAGAAAATGAATATTCATATAGCAATATTTCTTTCAGCTTTTATTTTTAGTTTTATTCATTTTCAATTCTATGGATTTTTACCTAGATTTTTAATGGGTATATTTTTTGGTTATGTTTTTTATTGGAGTGGTAATTTATGGCTTACAATATTTGCACATTTTGTAAATAATGGCTCAGCTGTTGTATTTGCATATCTTTATGGTGTTGATGGTATTGCAACTGATACTTCAACTTTTTCGCAAGGAGATAATTCTTCAATTTATTTAATATCAAGTATAGTAGTGTCTACTGGTCTTATTTATTTTATTTATTATTTAATGAGAAAAAAAATAAATTTTAAATAGTGTTAGCTGCTTTTTTATTTTTTGGAGTTTCTTGTAATGTTTTGTGTTATTTGTAAATACTAAATTTTGTTAGTCTGATTTTTTTACAATTAATCCAGCATCCATTACAAATGCTAAAGAAGGTGTTGCTGTAGTTTGTTCTATTGTTACTTTGTATTTACCTTTTGCTAAAGTAGTATCTTTTATTAATAGGGTTTCAATATCAAAAATATTACCTGCAACGTCGCCTATATATTCTTTGTTTTTATCAACTATTCTAAATTTAAATTTATTTAATGATGCTTGTTTCTTTTCATCAACAATAAGCATTGTTCCAATCATATTTTGGTATGGAAATCCTTCAACATAGCGTAATGTGAAATAAATATCGTAGTTTATTGTATCATTTGTAATTTCAAAATTAAACTCGGGAACTTCGTTTTGTTTCCACTCTAACATTGAAAACTCATGATAATCGTTAAAAACTGAATTATTACATGAGTATAACGCAATTAGTGTAAATAGTATTAATATTATTTTTTTCATAATATTTAATTAAAAATTTAATTTTTTTAGGTTTGAAATAGTTTCTGTTGGACTATCCGATTTAAATACAAAACTACCAGCAACAAGAGCATCTGCACCCATATCAATAAGTTTTTTCGCATTAGTATTGTCAACACCTCCGTCAATTTCGATAATTAAATCAGTTTCTTTTTCATAGGCTATTTCGCGTAAACGAGTAATTTTTGAATATGTATTTGTAATATATTTTTGCCCTCCAAACCCTGGATTTACCGACATAAGTAGTACTAAATCAATATCATCAATAATATCATATAATAATTCTACAGAAGTGTGTGGATTTAACGAAACTCCAGCTTTCATTCCTTGTGAATGTATATTTTGAATTGTTCGGTGTAAATGAGTACATGCTTCGTAATGAACTGTTAAATATTTAGCTCCTACATTTTTGAAATTTTCAATATATCTGTCAGGGTCAACTATCATTAGATGAATATCTAATGGCTTTTTAGCTAATTTGTTAATAGCTGAAATTACAGGGAATCCGAATGAAATATTGGGAACAAAAACACCGTCCATTACATCAATGTGAAACCAATCTGCCTCACTGTTATTAATCATTTCAACATCTCTACCTAAGTTGTTAAAATCAGCTGATAAAAGCGAAGGGGAAATAATATGATTCATTTAGTTAAATTTTATGCAAAAGTAATGAAATTAATTATCATTTCAATTTTAATAATATGAGTTTGATATATTTATATGTTAATTATTTTTTTGTGAGATGAATAAGTGTTTTGTAATACAACATAGAAGGTTAATAAGCTATATCGATTAGTAATTAAAATTGCTTGTAAATTCACTTTGTTTTTTATAGTCATTTGATTATCTATCGGCATAACGCATACTTTAAATATGGTGTATTTGAAATTAAATTGATATCATTCATAGTTGTTTTAGTGTGCAATCTTTAACAAACTCACCCAAAACATAATTAAACATACTAGGTTTTTCCCACATTGGCGAGTGTCCTGTATCGGAAATAACTTGAATTTTATTACGCCAAAGTTTGTTTTCTAAATCTGTATTTTTAAGAGTGTTAAGGTTGATTATTCTGTCCTTTTCTCCAAAAATCATAGCTATTGGAATGTTTATTTTTTCGATTAAATCGAAATCGTTTGTTTTGTCGGTTTCAAAGCTTTCGCCTAATACAAAACGGAAATTTGGGTCAGTATTTTTAATATTATCAACAAACGAAATATCTGCTAAATCATCATTCTTAATAAATAATTGAGCCAATTTACTTGAATCGTATTCGTTAAGTTTTGGTTTGAAAAAAATATTAAAAACATCGTCAACTATGTATGAATCAGATAAATTACTATAATCTTTTATTGGCGACATATTTGCTAAAACTAAGCTTTTAATTTTATCAGATTTTCCAATCATTCGCAAAGCTGTATGAGCTCCAAGCGAGTGTCCGACTAAAACACAGCTATTAATATCTAATTCGTTAATTGTATCAGCCATAAGCTGAGCAATACTATCTAATGTGTAAATTTCACGAGGTTGCAACGAAAAATCAGATGCTCCGTGTCCCGGCATATCAATAGAAATAAATCTATATTTTTTACCCTCTGTACTCATCATTTGCTTGTAAAACGACGCAGCTCCAATTGAGTTTGCGTGAATAAAAACAAATGTCTCGCCCTCACCATCGCTATGGTAAGTTGCTATTTTATGGTTTTGTATGTTTAATGCTTTAAATTTCATTTTGTTATTATTAAGGGCTTTTTTGTTGCCGATTCATAAAGTAGACACTATTTAAAGTCTAAAGAGTTTAAGCTAGAAAGTTCGAGTTCATGACGTGTGAGAAATTCAAACCGCAGAAATCAGTCTTTACAGACAAACTCTATTTAAAAAGTAATTCTCTGCTTAGATTATACGGATTATTTCTTTTATAAGCACTACGGATATGACGTTGAATTACAGGGTGATTTTCCCATTTTTTATTTCCATTCTCAATGTAATCTTTTAAAATAAAATCAACCTCGTTATAGTTTTTAGCATCTAATTGTTCTAAATCGCTACTTGTAATTCCCAATCCATCAGTAGGAACAGCGTCAATACAAACTTGTAAAGCTTCTTTTTCTTTGTCAGATTTTAATTCGTGTTCTACAAGATATTTAGCAAGTTCATACACCTCGGTTTTCCATAAACTTTGAATCATACCATAATCTCCAACATCACCGTGAAGTGTCCAATAACCCTCTAAAAGTTCAGTGTAATTATCAGTTGATAAAACCAAACCCTTATGTTGTTGAGCTAAATTGTAAAGGTAAATCATTCGTATACGAGCTTTTATATTGCCATAGCGTATTTTATTTTCACGAGTCGAAAGGTCAACTTCGCCTTCCTCAATAGTTTTAAGTGTAGTTAAGTATAATTCGGTTAAATTAACATCTTTAAAACTAGAACAAAAAGCTTCTCCAATAAGTCGTCCTCTGTTTATTTCGCCATCGGTATTTGTTTCAATAGTTATACTTCTACCAATTAGCTGCACATTATTTTCTTTACAAACAGGAGCTGCTAGTACTGTACATAATGCAGAATCGATACCTCCACTTTCGCCAATTATTAACGACTTTATATTGTATTTACTAAGGTAGTTCTTTAACTCTTCTCTTATATTTTTTATTACTCTTTTACTATCCATTTTTTATGTAATTTTTCTCATCAAAAGTAATAAAAAATATAAACTTACTTAATTTGTATTTCTATAAATATAAAAGTTGATAGTCTCATAGATATTATCGTTAAACATTAAGTATTTAGATACTTATTAACTCTATTTGTGAAAAAGTAATGGTGTTAACAAAAAAATCATCAATATATTGAGAAAACTACATATCTTTACGAGCTTGAGAAAACATAATATATTCTATACTGTTAGAATATAACTACTATTTTATTATGGCAAAACAAAAAGAATTATTTTTAGGTTTAGATGTAGGATCAACCACAGCAAAAGTTGTTGTTATTGATAATGAAAATAACATTTTATGGCAAAAATATTCAAGACATAATGCTCATCAACAAGAATTAGTTCTAGACTATTTAAAACAAATTGAAGCTGAATTTGGTAGTTCAAAATTTACAATTTTTGCAACGGGTAGTGGCGGCAAAGTTATTGCTGATATGATTGGAGGCAAACATATTCAAGAGGTTAATGCAGTAACTGTTGCCGTTGAATATATACATCCAAATGCAGGTTCAGTGGTTGAGTTAGGCGGACAAGATGCTAAAGTTATATTATGGAATAAAGCTAAAGACGGGCGTAAAACTTCTATTTCGTATATGAATGATAAATGTGCGGGAGGAACAGGAGCTTCGCTTGACAGAATTTTTTCGAAAGTAAATTTACATATTGATGATATACAAAACCTTTCGTCGGAGGGAGTTACCATACATCATATAGCTGCAAAGTGTGGAGTATTTGCCGAAACTGATGTTGTTGGTTTATTAAAAGCCGGTGTTGATGAAAAAGAAATTGTAGTTTCGCTATGTGCGGCAATTGTAAAGCAAAATATAGAAGTTCTTTTGCATGGAAATGCCCTTACAGATGATGTAATACTTTTGGGAGGACCACATACTTATTTTAAAGCTTTTGCCGAAATTTGGCGTAAAGAAATTCCAAAATTGTGGGATTTACATAAAATACCAACAAAAAATAAACCTATTGAAGAATTAGTTTACGTTCCTGAAAACTCTCAGTATTACGCTGCAATTGGTGCCGTATTATTTGGTAAGGAATCGTATAAAGATATAAGAAATAATTACACTGGTTATCAAAAACTTAAAGAATTAATTTCTCAAAGTTTATCGGGTTTTGCTAAGCCTATGAGCACCTCTCGTGATGGGCTTGTGCAATCGGCAGAAGAGGTTGAAGAATTTGCAAAAGAATATCGTATTCTGGAATTTGAGCAACCTAACTTCGGAAATCAAAGAAATATAGACTGTTTTTTAGGTATTGATGGAGGTTCTACAAGTTCTAAAATGGTTCTCATTGATAATGATGGAGAACTTTTATACAAAGACTATGTTTTGTCGAAAGGTAACCCAATAGTTGATATTACTGCAATGTTTGCTAAACTATCTGATTGGCAAAAGGAAACAGGCATTTCTTTCAATGTAAAATCATCTGGAGTTACAGGTTATGCCTCCGATATATTAAAAAAAGCATTTTCATTAGATTCCGCAATTGTTGAAACAATAGCCCATTTAAAATCGGCAACACATTATTATGGCGATTTAGATATTATTTGTGATGTTGGAGGTCAAGATATCAAGGTTATGTATATGAAGCATGGCAGGGTGGTTGATATTAAGCTAAATACACAATGTAGTGCAGGTAATGGTTATTTTCTTCAATCAATGGCAAATCAGTTTAATATACCAATTGAGGAGTATGCCGATAGAGCTTTTACAGCACGTAAAGCACCTGTTTTTAACTATGGTTGTGCTGTATTTATGGAGCAAGACAAAGTTAATTTCCAGCAACTAGGATGGTCTAAGGAAGAGATAATGGCAGGTTTGGCACTGGTATTACCTCAAAATATTTGGAATTATGTTGTTCAAGAAACGAATCTTAATAGAGTAGGAAGTCGATTTTTATTACAAGGTGGAACCCAAAAAAACCTAGCAGCAGTTAAAGCTCAGGTTGATTTTATTAAAGAGCGAGTTGATGATGCAAAAGTTTATGTTCATAAATATGCTGATGTAGCCGGAGCAATAGGAGCAGCAATTGAGGCTAAAAATACAATAGGTGAAAAAACATCAACTTTTGGTGATTTTGAAGCTGCATCTAAAGTAAGTTTTACAACTCAAAACGACGAAAGTACACGTTGTAGATTTTGCTCAAATTATTGCACCAGAAACTTTATAGATATAAAAACCACAAGTGGCGAAACCGTAACCCATATTTCCGGTTATGCTTGCGATAAAGGAGCATCGGTTAGTTTAGAAGAAATGAAGGCTGCTCAAGCAAAAAAGAAACAGCTTAGAGGGAATAGTGCAAATCTAGTTGCTCGTTCTGAAGAGTTATTATTTCAAGATTATACAAATCATAATTTACCAAATAATTTAACGTCAAAAGAGGCAAAAGAAAAGCGTGCAGAAATTGTTGTTGGTATTCCAAGGCTTTTAAATCTATTTTATTATGCTCCGTTTTTTAATGCATATTTTAAAACTTTAGGGGTAAAAGATGTTGTTTACAGCGACAAAACATCAAAAAAATTATGGGAAGAAGGCAATAAATGGGGTTCTATCGACCCTTGTTTTCCGGCAAAAGTTGCTCCGGCACACGTGCATAACTTATTAAAAAAGAAAAATGTAACACATATTTGTTTTCCTATGATTACGCATATTGAGTCGAATGTACAAGATACATTAGGAAACAATGCGTGTGTTATTCAAATGGGTACTCCGGAAGTTGTTCATGCTGCTTTTACAAGGCAACGAGACCACTTTAAGGAATCTGATAAAGAATATTGGAAGCCGTTAATAAGAATGGATAGACGCCCGGAAGCTTTAGGTAATTTGTACGAGTATTTTAAAGATAGGCTTTTGTTAACAGAGGAAGAAAATGCATTTGCCGTAAATGCAGGTTTTGAGGCAATGGAAAAATATTTGGGTACACTTCGCGACGAAGGTACCGATGTTTTAAACGATTTGGTTGAAAACGACAGAATCGGTGTATTATTTATTGGACACCCTTATCATCACGATTCGGGGCTAAATCATAATATTCCCGAGGAATTTCAAGCATTAAATTTCCCTGTTCTGTGTATAGAATCGTTACCTATTTCTGAAGAATTTTTAGCTCCGTTATTTATGGGTAAAGAGTACGATGAAACCCAAAAAATAACTGATGTTTGGATACGTAATTTTAATAGAAATACTAATACAAAACTTTGGGCGGCAAAAGTGGCATCAAGGCATCAAAATCTTGCAGTTATTGATATGAGTAGTTTTAAATGCGGACATGATGCACCTACATATTCATATATCGATAGAATTTTAGATGCATCAGGAACACCTCATTTTTTATTTCACGATGTTGACCAAAATAAACCTTCTGCATCAATAAAAATTAGGGTGCAATCTATAAAATATTTTTTGGAAGAAGAGCAACGTCTTTTAAAAGAAAAGTATAATGTTAACGAAATTGTTGAAGCATAATATGACAGAGAAAAAAATAATAGCTCCAAAGCAAGTACGTGTTGGTCAGTGGGAAGGCTATAAAAATGAACCTTGGCTAAAACAAGACAAAAAAGATGTTACAGTTATGTTCAATTTTGTTGAACGAAGAAAATCAATGTTTTTAAGTGCCTATTTTACCAGAAAAGGAATAAAATTTATTGATATGGGCGACCATGTTAAGGAAGATGTTTCGTATGGTAAGCTTTATGGTAACAGAATGCAATGTAATCCTATATATTTTACATCGGGTTCGTTAATACGAAATTTATTAAAAATAGAAAAAGAGACAGGCTTATCTAAAGAAGAAATATCAAAAAAATATATTTTCCTCAGCGGAGGAGGGCAATGCGGACCTTGCCGTTATGGTATGTATCCGCAAGAATACTTGAAAGTACTAAATGAAGCAGGATACAAGAATTTTAGAATTTTAATATTTGGTTCAGACCTTGGACAAGAAGAAGGGACAGAAAATGATGCTTTTAAGTTTAATCTGATTTTTAGAATTAATTTAGCTATTGCATTAATACTTGCCGACTTATTTCATGCAGCAGAATGTTCGTTAATGGCTTATGCCGAAAATACTGATGGTATTGAAGATTTACTTTTAGAGTGTGAACAAATTGTGTTAAGAGCTTTTGAAAAACCATATTATTTTTGGGCTGTACCAAAGGCATTGAAAAAAGTTAATAAAAAATTAACTGCGGTTAAGCTTAAAGATGGACAGAAGCCATTAATATTTGTTACGGGTGAATTTTTTGCAAATTTGGCACATAACGATGGCAATTATAATTTGAGAAGATTTATAACTAGCGAAGGTTGTGAGGTTATTCCGGGTAATTTTACACAACGTACTCTTTACGATAATTGGCGCAGGTCGGTAGAAGCAAAAAGAGGAATGAAATATGCAGAAACTAAAGAAGAGTATAAGTTTCATAAAAAGTTTCTGAAAAAGCAAAAAATGAGTAGCTGGGTTATAAAGAAAATTTATAACAGTTATGTAAAAGCATTAAAACCGGAAGAATTTAGAGCTCGTACAGAAATGATGGACATTGATAAAATGGCAGAGCTTGCCAAAGACTTTTATCACCCTGAGATTTTTGGAGGCGAAGGTAATTTAGAAGTTGCCGAAGCAATTGACCATGCTCAAAGAGATGAAATAGACGGTTTTATTTCATCAAAACCTTTTGGTTGTATGCCTTCTTCAGGGGTTTCAGATGGTGTTCAGTCTAAAATAATGCATATGTATCCTAACTTAAATTTTCTGTCAATAGAAACAAGTGGCGATAATGATGTAAGTATTTTAAGCAGAGTGTCTATGTTATTGCTTAAAGCCAAACAACGTAGAGAAAGTATTGAAAAAGAAAAATAGGAAAACAATAAATTATCGAACTTGTAAGTATATGAAAATCTGTTTTGTAAATATAAAAAGCCTCTCAAAATGAGAGGCTTTTTGCGTTTGTGGAGTTGGAGGGACTCGAACCCTCGTCCAAACAAGTGACAAAACAGCTTTCTACATGTTTAGTCTATTTTTAATTTTCGACAAAAAAACCGGCAATAAACCCCCAATTTTTATGCTTATTCTCTGAGTTTCGCAGTTTGACCGAGACATTCCAAACCGCTAGTTTACCTTTGTGAGCATCTCAAATACATTTTGTTTGTAAACACTGTCCAAAATGAGAGATGTCTTGTCCAAAGACCTAGTCTAAGGATTAAGCCGAATCTACTAAACTTCGATTAGGCAGCAAGAGCAAAATTATTTTCGCCAATTAAAAATTGTGTAACATTATTTTACGAGAACTGTTACCGTACTCGACATGCTTACTATCCCATCATCCTTGCAGTCAAAACCAAGTCAACCCCAAGTATGTAAAATTTTAAGGATTGCAAAATTACAAAAAATACGAGTAAAACACCTGTTAATTCAGAAAAAAATGCTAATTTTAGACGAAATTTCAAAAAGTAGAAAAATATGGCACAAAATTTACGCGTGGGCATACTGAGAGAGACAAAGAATCCGCCAGATAAAAGAGTAGCTGTAGCACCTGAGCAGGCAGTTGAATTAGTGAAAAAATTTCCTAATGTTGATTTAGTAATTCAATCATCAGATAATAGATGTTATAAAGATAATGAATATACGGAGAAAGGTTTAACAGTAGTTGATGATGTAAGTGATTGTGATATTTTAATAGGAGTAAAAGAAGTTGCAAAATCAAAACTTATTCCTAATAAAAAGTATTTGTTTTTTTCGCATACAGCAAAAAAGCAAGAGTATAATTTACCGTTGTTAAAAAAGCTATTGGAATATAAAATACATATGTTAGATCATGAGTATTTAACCGATAAAAATGGTGTACGTTTAGTTGCTTTTGGTTATTGGGCTGGTTTAGTTGGAGCATATAACGGAATTAGAACTTGTGGATTGAAAAATAAAAAGTTTGAACTAAAAAAAGCAATCGATTGTTTTGATATGAATGAAATGTTTGATGAGCTTAAAAAAGTTAAACTTGATAATATTAAAATATTAATTACAGGTGGAGGACGTGTTGCACATGGTGCAATGGAAACTCTGTCACAATTAAATATTAAAAAAGTTACAGCAAGTCAGTTTTTAGAAAAAGATTTTGATGAGCCGGTTTATTGTCAGATAGATCCTTGGGATTATACTAAACGTAAAGATGGTGAGCCATTTGATTTAAAGCACTTTTTTAAACATCCTGATGAGTATGAATCAACATTTTTACCATATACAAAAGTAACAGACTTCTTTATTCCTTGTCATTTTTGGGATCAAAATTCGCCAGTGTTTATGACAAAAGAGGATATGAAAGCAGAAGACTTTAGAATGAAGGTAATTGCTGATGTTAGTTGTGATATTGATGGTCCGATACCTTCAACAGTACGTCCTTCAACAATTGCTGAACCAATTTATGGCTATGACCCAAAACAAGGTAAAGAAGTTGATGCTTTTACCGAGGGCTCAATTGCTGTAATGGCTGTCGATAATTTGCCTGGAGAATTACCTCGTAATGCATCAATAGATTTTGGAACAGGTTTAGTTGAAAAAGTTTTTCCATCACTTTTTGGTGACGATACTGATGGTATTATTGAACGGGCAAGCATCACTATTGATGGTAAACTTGGTCCTCATTTTACTTATTTACAAGATTATGTAGATGGTAAATAATAATTTTATAGCTATATTGTTTAGTCATAAATAAGGATTTTAGGTTTTTAGAAAATAATAATTAATTAAATCCACAATAAGAAATTTTTATTGTGGATTTTTTGATTTATAACACTGTTTCTATATATGTTTTATTTTCGTTAACCTATAAAAATTTATTAAATGCGTTCTCTTTAGGCTGTAGGCGAGGTGAAGAATTAAAAATGAAATGTTATTCCCAATACTAAAGCACAAACTACAAATAAAAGCATCATTGTAAGAATGACCAACAAAGCAATCAAAATAAACATATCAACATTGCAAAGCGGTATCTATAAAATAAATGTAGATGATAAAGTTGCTAATTTTGTAAAATCTGAGGGTATTATAAGACACCTACGGCGTCGATAATAATTAGTATTATTTATTGTAAATATACGAATCCTTCTGTTTCAGAAATAATTAAATATTTATAGCACTAAATTATACCAATCTAACACTATACCGCAGGTATAGAAATGAGTAAAGTAATAACGATTAATAATTAAAGTTGCCTATAAACTTACTTCGTTATTTATAGTTTTTTGGTGGTGTAATGGTATTATTTTGTAGAAAATTTAATTGATGATATAATTGGTAATAAATAATTTCGTGTCTACAACACTTATAATTACTGTTATTGTAGTCTTTACCGTAATGTTGAGCCTATGGTTTTGTATAAGTATTAGTAAGTAATCTCTTAATTCGTAAGTGGTTGTGTGTTTGGACACAAAATTCAAAGAATTAAATTATGCAAAAAACTTTGAATTTTGCTACCTTTGTGAATAAATCAGAGTAATAGCATTTTAAGTTGCTACTTCTCGTGCAAGTAGCCGTTATTGGCAATCTCCTTACTGAAAAAATTCCGTTGAATATTTTTTCTGATGTAAAAAGGGAGAAAAAAGCAAAATAAAGTGAACAAATGAAAGAAATCGATAAACTATAACTAATTGATAATTAGTAACTAATTTTGACGTTAGTTGGAATTAAAACAATATAAGAATGATAGAAAAAGCAATTAAAATAGCAGTAAATGCACATAAAAACCAAAAGGACAAAAGTGGTGCGCCTTATATTTTACATTTGATTAGAGTAATGGAAAAAGGCAAAAATGAAACAGAGAGAATTTGCGGAGTATTACATGACTTAGTTGAAGATACACACTGGACATTTGAAAAAATTGCAAAAGAAGGTTTTTCAAATGAAATAATTGATATATTAAAATGTGTGACCAAAGAATCTGAAAATGAAGATTATAATCATTTCATTAAAAGAGTGATGAAAAATAAAACTGCAATGTCTGTCAAAATAAACGATTTGAAAGATAATATGGATATCACTAGATTAAGCAAATTGACAGATAAAGATTTGAAACGCTTAAATAAATATTTGTATGCTTATAATCAACTAATTGAACGACGATAAATTTAAAATAATATGAGAATGTTTTTTAATAAATTGTTTGGTTCATAGGAAGTTCAAAAAATCCCATTACCAGATGAATATCAAGTAAGAATAACTGCAAATGAATTTAAAAAAGAGCAACTAATTGATATTATAAATAAATATATATTTAGGTCACATCATCTGAATTTAATTGGCACCGCGTTTAGAAATCTCAAAGAATTTAATTTAGCTGAAAAGACTTATTTAGATGCAATTGAATTATCCACTAAATATGACGAGCCATACGGTAATCTACTTTCACTATATATTGCACAGGAAAAATATGAATTGTGTGAAGATATTTATTGAAAAGAATGAATAATGCAAATAAGAAATCTTTCATAATTTATTAAGACGGAACATTAGCATTTATCAAAGGAAATTTTGAACAATCTTTAATGTCTGTTCGAAGTATTTTGATAGATGAACATATGAATGATGAAGCCGCTTTTGTTTAAGGTATCCATTTATTACTATCTTTAATGAATCAGCAAAAGGATATTAAGACGAACCTTAATGAAGCTTACAAAATGTGGAAAATAGTAATTTCTGTTTTTTCTGAATCACAATTATTAGTAGAATTATCAAAGTATTTTGAAGACAATGAATAAATGCCGATAACATATTATATCATCATAAATGCGTAATTAAGGTAATTATAAAACCTCAAAGAACAAAGTATCATAGATACGAAATTATTATTTATCAGCTCTTTATTTATTGGTCTCAAATATAGTTAGGGTCTGCTGAAAAGCTCTGAGGTGCATTAGATTTTTATTTTGCAATTGGATATGGTTGTTGGTGTACAGGAAATATTACCGATGAAATGATAAATGAGTACTTTGAACATCATCGAAAACTTGGTAATGAAAAAGATGATAATTTCATCAATGAATAAAGATATGACTTTCAGTCATCAACCAAACCTATGCACTTTCAGTGCATAGCAGTTTAGTCAAGATTAAGATAGTTTAAAATCTTATTTAATTTTATAAATTATATAAAGTTTGAGTCAAGAAATAATTCTCCATTAATTATTTTACCGGAGCATTTTCAAGAATATCAACTAAATGCTTTCTAAATTTAGCAACAGTTGGTATTAAAACTCTTTCGGCAGGAGAATGAACCTCTCTAAGAGTAGGACCAAACGAAACCATATCTAGATTAGGGTATTTTTCTAAAAATAATCCACATTCTAATCCGGCGTGTATTGAACGCACAACAGGTTCAACATCAAAAAGTTTTTTGTACGAATCTCTTGCAATAACAAGTATTTCAGAATTAGGATTAGGTTCCCAACCTGGGTAACCGTCGCCTTG
>Ga0256827_10001857_pt1 | contig 13675 bp, 10 predicted proteins | sample CV84metaG_FD_185977 | JGI IMG/M metagenome (GOLD analysis project Ga0256827, IMG submission 185977) | Hydrothermal vent microbial communities from East Pacific Rise, Pacific Ocean - CV84 | ecosystem: Environmental > Aquatic > Marine > Hydrothermal vents | place: Pacific Ocean: East Pacific Rise... | reverse complement strand
GTATAGTATAGACGCGAATAGGACAGCTAGTCTATATAAATGGCATTGGAAATTAAAACCTAACAGTAGTGGAATAACCAATGAGGATGTATATCCAAGAGAATTAGGATTAGCAGATGACAATATTTCTATTTTATTTTATAGAAAAAAGCCATAGAAAGGGGGAAAGAGTAGATGTTTGGAAGGGATAAAAAGAGAGAGAAAAAAATTATTTTTCTCTCTCTATCTTATGGATATATATCTATAGCGTATGAAGAGGATTTAACGCTAAAAAAAGATAGTTATAAGTTTGAGATTCAAAAAGATATTGATATTTTAATGGAGATATGGGTAAAAGGCTTAAAAGAGCTTTTAGATAAGGTCTATTATAAGCCTCAGTTGATTTTACTCTTTAACTCTTCATCTTTTATGGTTAGAAATATTCAAGATATAGAGACTCAAGAGGATAAATATAAATATCTATCTAAACAGTTAGACCTTCCTAGAGGTTTTTTTGAGATGATAAATATTAAAAACAACTCATATCTGGTGGTTGGAGATAAGGCAATCAAAAAGATATTGTTTGCTTTTAAAGATTACCATATTAATGCATTACATGATACATCGGTTCTTAATGGTCTCCATTTCTTATCAAAAAATAGTGAACTCTATATAAATCTCTCATTAAGTGGTCTGGATGTAGTTTTAAATGGTGAATTGTTTCAAAAAAGAAGTTCTCAAAGTCTCTTTCTTAATTATTTAGAAGAGAGTGCAAAACGACTGAATCTTGACTTGGATTCGCTCTATACGCATATTCGAAAAAATTTAAATGATATAAAATCTTATGAAATGTTAAAAAAGTCTACAAAAAATGGAGCGGTTGAGTTACGAAAATTTATTGATGAACTTGCTACTTATATAGAGAGTTCATTGAGCTTTTTTAATAATTATGAAAATTTTAAACAGATAGATGTAATTCGTTTAGATGGAGATGTTTTAGCCCTAGAGTTTATATCTTTAATTTTAGAAGATAGATTGGGGATAGAGATAGTCTCTGTAGCTGAGTCATTAAAGTTAAATGATTATAGAGAAGTCTCTACCACTGTTGCTTATCAACAATTTACAAAAAATATTTTGGAAAAACTAACCCTCACTCTGGATGGTTTAAATTATAGTGATGGGAAACAAGAGTTGATATTTATCGATGATAAATTGATTTCTAAAAAAAATTTAACCAAAGAGCAACAGAAAAAAGTTATTCAGTTTACAAGGGTTGTTGAATTATCTAAAGAGCGTGAAAGTAAAAAAAACTATAAACGCCCCAATAAAAGCATTTGGAAAATGGATGAAAAAGAGCTTTTGGCACTAATAAAAAGTAAAATATTTACCAATGCCACTCAAGAGAGAGAAGATGTCGGAACGATAGGAGAGAGAGGAAAAGTCATTTTTCTTATTACTCTTATTTCTATTGTTGGAATTCTCTACTTATGGAGTTATATCAATGATCTTGAAACTAGATTTAAAACTAAGGTAAGAGACTACTCAAGTACTCTTAATAGTATTGAATTAATAGAGAAAGAACTACATAAAGGAAGTACGATAGTTGTTGGTGATGGGAAAGATAAGATTCTTTGGACAGAGAAGTTGGTAGCTATATCCAACAGTATACCTACTGCGATTTGGTTCTCTTCTCTTAGAATGGAAAATATGAAGGAGAGTGATTTATCTCTCTCTAAAGTAACTATAGATGGAAGATGTTTACCTTCTGATAAAGGGCATATCTTTAGTATTGCTGATTATATGGAGAGAGTTATGATGAACTCCAATGAAAAGTTTAAACGAGATTTTAAAAATATATCTTTTGGTGGTGCAGAGATTATTTTTGAGGGACAAGAGTTGATTAATTTTAAACTTGACTGCTATTTTGAAAAAAATATCAATATTAAAAAGGAGAAGTAATGAATATTAAAGATTATTTAATGGAGATTGTTACCACCATAATTCTTTTTATTTCAGCATTTTTTCTTTTTTATAATAGTTATTATGAGCCTCTTATGAGTTATCAGACAAGCATTGAAGAGCTTTCAAAACTTTATGAAAGTGAAAAAAAGACGAAAGAGAAAGCACTTGAAGAGAAGATAAAACAAGAGAAGAGAAAAGATAAAACTCTTAATACTGTACCAAGTGTATTGAAAGCGATTAATAAAACTTGTAAAGATAGTGGAGTAATTATAAGAGAGTTATCTCCTTCTCATGATAATCTTTTTCAGTTTGAAGTTAAAGTTATCTCTACTTATTCTAAATTTTTAAAAATTTTAAGTGAATTTGAAAAGCTCAATATCGTTATTGAAAATATAAGTATGGATATTTACGAAGTTAAAGCTGATAATCCTAAAAAAATAATCACTCTAACGGTAAGGGTAGTTGGAGATGTAACTAGCATGACAACAGATGAGCTAAAAAAATCTTTAAATAGAGCTATAAGTAGTGTAGGTAGAAATCCTTTTACTGCATCTACATTACGTGATGGTAAAGCTCAAAGAAAGATTGATTTAACTTACCTCTATAGGTTAACGAGTATTACACCAAAAAAAGATAATCCTTTTGCCACTATAGATAAGAAGGATTATTTCATAGGTGATGAATTTTTAGATAAAGGAGAGATTAAAAGTATTGGGAATGGAAAAGTAGAACTCTCTAAAAGGTTAGAGAGTGGGATAGAGCAGAAGTACTTTATTGGATATCGGAGATCTAAAAAGAACAAATAATAAAAGGAGGATATTATGAAAAAAATAGTGTTTATACTACTAATAGTAGTATTGAATTTGGGTTATGGAGAGAGTGTAGAGAGAGATAAGAATTTAACTGCTTCAGAAATAGAGAGTGTAAAGAGAGATGAGGATCTTGTTGCTAAAGCAATTGCAAGTCTTGAAATTGAGGATGATGAAGCCGATGAGGGGGAAGAGGGGGAGTCCGAAGATGTTGTCTCTTCAGTTCAAAAAAATAGAGAAAAAATATCTTTTAAGGAGGATGTGAACTTTATTAGAGATACAGATGAAGAGGATATAAAAGAGGTACTTAAAGCAATAGCTAAAGAGAATGGGTCTCAAATTCGTATAGATGAGAGTGTTAAGGGTTCTATAACACAGACATTTAGTATGCCACTTGAGGGTGCTTGGAACATGATTGTTGAGGAGTATAATCTAAACTATAAAGTGATAGATGGTGTAATTTTGGTTGATGCTTTTAAATTAGATAAAAAGATTATAGTTCTTAAATATTTAAAAGCCAAGAAGTTAGAAGAGCTTCTTGATAATTATGAAATAATTGATCAAAGTGTGAATCGATTAGAGTTTGGTGATGGTGACTTAGATAATACTGTCTATATTGAGGGAAGAGTTGAGGTTATCAAAGAGTTAGAGAATTTAATCGTTCAATTAGAAAAAGCAGAAGAGTTAAAAATAGCTGAAAGAGAAAAGAGAGAAGCTTTTTTAGAAAAAAAGAAAGAAGCTAAATTAAAAGAAAAAAGATTAGAGATAGAAGAACAAAATTTATGGGCAGAAAAAGAACGGAAGAGAGAAGAGTTAGAATTAAAACAGAATAATGCATTTATTAAAGAGGCTAGAGATAAAGAAGAGATGGCACTAAAACAACAAAATGCACTTTTACAAGAAGAGATAAGCAGACAAGAGTTAGAACAAAAAAATATTTTGTTTAAAAATAAATTAAAAGAGTTAAATAAAAAAATGAAAATAGCTGTAATTCCTTTGAAATATATCAATGTATCAAAGAGTGAGATAGAGTTTCAAGGGCAAAAAATCCAACTAGAGAGTTTAGAAGAGACCCTTAAAGGGTTGCTTGGAACAAACTATACAGATAGAAATAGTAGTAGCCGAGGATATAGGCAAGGAACAGAAACAGCCTTTTTAAAAATTGATCAACGAACCAATTCTGTGATTATTAAAGATTTACCAGAGAGAATAGAAGAAGTTCGTCATATATTAAAAGATGAAAAGATAGGCTTAGACCGTCCCCCTCTATTGGTTGAGATAGAAGTTACTATTGCTATGGGAAATAGTGGGTTCACCGAAGAGTTGGGTGCAAAATTAGGAGCTTCGAGAAGAGATGGTGATGCATCTTACGGTCTCTCTTCATCTAATAATGTAGCTCAAAATATTAATGATATGCAAGGGGCTGAAACTTCTTCAACAGTTGACTTACTTCAACCTGTGGGTGCATTAGGTCTCTCCTCTTCTATGTTGTTTTTAGGTGGGAAAACCATATTAAATGTACAGCTCAATGCTATGGAAAATGAAGGGTTAGGAAAGGTTCTTTCAAATCCTAGAATCATGACATTAAACAATAGAGAAGCGACTATTTTATCTGGAAACTCAGTCAGTATTCCTGTAGCTACAATTGATAAGATGGGGTTAGAGACTATTGATACAGGTATCTCTATTAAAACAAAACCACATATTGTTCTTGAGAATGGTGAGAATGAAAAAGATTGTGAAATTTTACTGGATATATCTATTGAAAAATCTTCTTTAGGAACAGTAAGTCGAGAAAAGATAGAGACATCTACAAGTAAAATAAATTCTAATGTTATGATTAAAAATGGTCAAACATTAATTTTAGGTGGACTGTTTCAGTATACTAAAAGTGATACATCTGGGGGAATTCCTCTGTTAAAAGATATACCACTCATTGGTCTATTTTTTCAAACAAAAAATAGTGCACTTATGAAAAATGAACTTCTCTTTTTTATTACACCTAGAGTTATCACTTCTGATATGGTAAATAAGATGCAAGATGATAGTTATATGGCTTACAAAAAGAGTTTGGAATATCATAAAGAGAATCTAAATCAAAGATTAAATGAAGAAGATGCAACTGTAATAGAAGAGGAAGTGCCTACAGAGAGTGTTGAAGTAGAAGTTGAAGAAGAACAAGAGAGAAAATTAACTCCACTAGAGATGCTAGCTGGAGAGGGTGAAGAAGAGGATTTTTAGAAGATGATGTATATAGGAGAGAGTAATAGATTTGAAATTATAAAACTTTTAGGTAAGGGAGGAATGGGTAGTGTTTATAAAGCCTATGATACACAACTTCAAGAGTTGGTCGCAATTAAAAGTATCAATCATAACTATGCTCAAAATGAATCTGTTATCAATATGTTTCTTAATGAAGCTAAAACGTCTCTCTCTATTATAGATAAAAATATTGTTAGGGTGAGAGATGTACATCTTTTTAATGGTGATTTATATATTGTCATGGATTTTATTGATGGTATAGATTTAAAACAATGGATGAAAAGACATCAAGATGTCTCTTTAAGGGATGCAGAGGAGATGTATACATTGATAAAACCTATTTTTAAAGCACTCTCTTCAGCTCATAAGGTCACGGTTCATCGAGATATTAAACCAGCCAATATCATGATTGATAGCAATAACAAAACGTATTTAATGGATTTTGGTATAGCAACTGTTATAGATGGAAGTAAAATTATAGATGAGATTAAAGAGAAATCTCTTCCTGTTGGTACAAAAAATTATATGCCACCTGAACAGAAAAATAATGCAAACAATATAGATCAAAGAGTCGATATTTATGCGATGGGTGTTATCTATTATGAGCTTTTGACAGGGGATAAACCTAATAGAGATAATATCGCCTTAGCCAGTCATTTTAACAGTAGTGTAACAGTTGATTTAGATAGCTTAATTTTAAAAATGTTGGCACCCAATAGAGAAGATAGGTATTTTGATTGTCTTGATATTATTGCTGATATGGATGCTATTTTTAATGGAGTTTACCGTAGTAAAAGATGGAATTGTAAAATAGATAGTTCTATGGTAGAAATTATAGATGAAAATTTTGTGACCATTCCTAAAGGATATTTTTATCGAGGTAGTGGAATGGAGTCAACCGTTCAAGTAGAGAAACCGAGAGCAAAAATTTATCTTGATAGTTATCAAATTTCTATTTTTCCTGTTACAAACAGTGAATATTTGGAGTTTTTACAAGATAATTGTTTCGATTATTCAGAAGAGTTTGAGTATCTATGTAGTGAAAGACCAAACCATCCTGTGACAAATATATCATGGGATGAAACGTTAGATTATTGTAAGTGGATAGGTGGAGAACTTCCTACTGAAGCACAATGGGAAAAAGCATCAAGAGGAAAAGGCAATATCTATCCATGGGGTGATGAATTTAATGAAATATGTTGCAATATTGAGAATCGGATAGGAGAGAGTGTAGCTGTTGATAGTTTTGAAGCTGGGGTAAGTCCTTATGGATGTTATCAGATGTCAGGGAATGTTTGGGAGTGGTGTTTAGATGACTATGTGGAGATGTTCTATAAAAAAAGAGAGTCAAAGAGTCGTAATCCTATCTCTGTTGTAGATGGAGATACAAAAGTGATTCGTGGTGGAAGTTATGATTTTGTTAAATCTTCTGCTCGGTCTAGCTATAGATATTATGCTAAAAGAAATCATAAAGATGAGAATATCGGATTTCGTATAGTTTTAAATGATAGGGGGTAGAGATGTTTATCTGTTCAAGTTTAACTGATGTAGGCTTAAAAAGAGAAGTCAATGAAGATTCTATATTGGTTGATGAGGTAAATAGTTTATTTGTTGTCTCTGATGGTATGGGTGGTTGTGAAAGAGGAGATGTTGCTAGTCAAATGATTGTAAATACTTTTTATGAAGCCTTTAATAATCTTGATGATGAATCGACCCAATCAGGTTTGGTTGAAAAAATAATAGATTTGAATAATAAGTTAAATCAAATAATTCTTTTGTCAACCAATAAAATTATGGATTATGCCAAAAACCATTCAATAGAAGGAAGAGTAGGCGCAACAGTAGTCGGGATAAAAAAGATTGAAGGGAAGGATGAAATAGTAGTGTTTCATCTAGGAGACTCTCGTGCATATAGAGTTCGGAACTATAAAATAGACAGAATTACTAAAGATCATTCACAATTGGAAGAGATGAAAAGTTTGGGTAGTTATAGTGAAAAAGAGTTGGCAAAAGTTAATCGTAGTAGGATTACTAAGGCTGTAGGTAATTTTAAAGTATTTTCTTTAGAGATTAACTATCTAGAACTAGAGGATGATGATTTTTATATACTTTGTAGTGATGGAGTGAGCGATTTATGTGAGGATGAAGAGTTGTTGGATATTTTGATGCAAGAGCAGAACAATTTAGACAAAGTATGTATGAATATTAAAGAGTTGGTCTATCAACGAGGGGCTAAAGACAACCTAAGTATGATTATTTTTAAGTATAAAAAGTAGGGGGAAAAGAGATGTTGTTAAGTGAAAAGTTAGTACGAGTAAATTTTAGAGATGGAGTTAAGAGAACATCCACAGTATTTAAAAAGCAAGATGTCTATTTAGAAAATAGATTTAAAGTGTTGTCCGCAGGAGCATTAGGCTATGGAGTTTTACAAGGCTATCGAGATTCACTCTCTTTAGATGTGGCTAATGGAATATTGGTTGTTAGAAGTGGAGCGGCTATTGATCAAGAAGGAAATCTTATCTTTGTACCAGAGGCAGAAACAGTTAAAGATAAAGTAGCTATAACAGATTTTCCAAGAGACCAATATCTGTATATTTACATTAGATACCAAGAAGAAGAGTCAGGAATTCAATCTCATGCGGGAGGTTCAGAACATGGAAAAGTTCATACAGAGTTACTTAATTCGTATGTAATTGATGTAAGTAATCATAAACATCATAGAGAGTCAGAATGGATTGAATTGGGTAGAATCTATATTGATTATACAAAAATCAATCAATATAATCAGCATGACATCTCTAACTCTTTAAATCCTTTTTTACCTAGAGAAAATGAGATAGATCGACGCTATATTCCTAAAATTATTACAAATCTTGCAGATTTGGAAGAGGAGAATAGAGAAGAGATTTATAAAATTTTAGGTTATTTCGCTGACTATTTAAATGAGATATCGTTTCGATATAAATTGCTTTCTGCTACGACAGCAAGTTCATTCGCTTACCAGATTCGAGAAGATATTTTTAATAATATTATGACACCTTACTCTCTCTACTATAAACTCAAAAGTTTACTTGATATTGTCGTGAAAATTAAAGATGAAAATAGCAAAATTCAAGAGAGTGATTTTTGGATTAATATCTCAAATCTTATGGGTCTATTTAGTGAGAATTATGGTTCAAATTATAAGGGAGAGATAGACTTCTATGGGTTTAATTTAGAAGAAAATTCTTATTTTGGAAATATTATTAAGCATTTCCGTCGAGCAGCTGAATGTAATAAAGAGTTAAATTTAAATGTCAAAGAGAAAGTAAAGGTAAAAGCACCACCAAAAAGATTTGTTCAAGTTGGACGTAGTGATAAGAAAGAGCATGGAAATGATATCTATTTTCTAAAAGATAAAACAATCTCAAGGGTACATTTAAGGGTGACAGCTTATAGAGGTGGATTTATGATTGAAGATTTACGCAGTGCTAATGGGACATTTGTAAATGCTGAAAGGATTAGGCATGGTATTAAAAAATTTGTACGTCCTAGTACAGATATCATAGTAATGGGAAAAAATGGTACAACATTAAATTTAAATGACCCAAAAATCCAAAATTTATTAAACTTATAAGGAGAGAGTAATGCACAGTGAAGAGACAGATTTAACAACCTTTGATTTTGAACCAATAACTCAAAAAGAACAAGAGAATAGAACTCGATTATCTTCTGAAAATTTTATTAATGATGAATATTCAGTTGTAAAAAGAGATAAGGGGAAGTATAAAGGTGGGAGTGGAGAAGAGGTTGTCATAGAAACTTCTATTAAAGGTTTTATCTATAGTTGTGAGGTTTTGAAAGATGAAGTTATGATTGATGGAGAAGAGGTCAATTGTAGTAATTTACAATCAGAAGAGAATCAGGATACTCTCTTTAGAGATAAGTATTTAGAGGCACATAATTATTTAAAAGAAAAATATTTAGAAAGTAGTGATTTTGTCCCTTCTAAAAATTTTGTAAACAGTAAAAAATCTTCCTATGAAGAGAGTGATTATCTATTCTCAAAGCAAGATGCTCGAACTTATCAAGAGGAGAACGGAGAGGTTGAAGTAGAACCTTTAGCAGATGAAGAGATGAATAATGAGGTCAATGACAATGCTTTACAATTAAAAGAGAATCAAGATGTCGAAGAGAATAATCAATTAGAACAAGAGTTTAAAGATAAAGAGGATTTTGATAAAAATATTCAACTAGAAGAGTATCAAAATGATAATAAAAATTATTGTAAGGTAACCTCTTATCAATCTAAAGAAGTTGTAAAAACTGTCATAGAGGTTAGTGGTACAAGTTTTGAAGAGATTCACATAACATTTAATGATGGAGTCAAAAAAGAGAATGATGACAAAAAATATTACAACATTAAAATTAAATAGTTCAATAAATATATGAGGAGAAGATAATGAATAATGATGATAACGACTTAACTGACCTTGGTTTTGAACCTAATAACAATCAAGCATCAAGTGAGAATAGAGATATAAGAGCCTCTGGAAATTTTGTAAATCGTGAAGCTCATATCTCCAATCATAACAGTGGATACTTTGTTGTGAAGAGAGATAGTGGAAATCATAAAGAGGGTAGTGGAGAGATTGTCATTGAAACTTCAATTAAAGGGCTTATCTATAGTTGTGAAGTTTTAAAAGATGGTATTATGATTGATGGAGAAGAGGTTAACTGTAGTGACCTTCAATCAAAAGAGAATAAAGATACTCTATTTCGAGATAAATATTCAGCAGCACATAATCGGCTTAAACGAGAGTATATTGCAGAAAAGAATTTTGATGAAAAGCTTCGTACTGAAGGTGAATATATAGAGAACAATGAGAAGCATTGTAAAATTATTACCTATCAATCAGACGATGTGATTAGAACGGTTATTGAGATTGGTGGAGTAAAATTTGATGAGATTCAAGTACTTCTGAATGAGGGGATGAAAAAAGATAAAGATTTAGTAGAAGCCAAATGTAAAACATTACATGAAGAGATGGTTACTAAATATATTGATGAAGATAAGTTTCCTGTTAATATTGGGTGGTTAGATAAGATATTAAGAAAACTACCATTTTATAAGAAAAAGCCTATTTATGCTTTTTATTTTCTTTTGGGGATAATATCTCTGTTCTTTTTCTTAATTAAGCTTTTTATGTGTAGTGACTATATGGTAAATAAGAAAAAAGGGAAAAAACGGTTTGAATACTTAACCTCTTATGCACCTTACTGTACAAGTTTTCAAGATAGAATCATTAGAGGTTGTGATAAGTCTCATAATGGATTATGGAAACTTAAGTCTAAAATTTTTACTAAGAAGAGTTGTAAAAGTGCATGTGTAGATTATGATTTTATAGATGATGAAATTTGTGATAAATGGACAATTTCAATGAAATCTGTAGGTGATTCAAAACATAGACTAGAACTTAACCCTTATACCATAACCCCAGAGAGTGAATTAGAGCTAACTCAAAAAGATTTTACAACTGTCTACTTAAAAAACAACACAGTAAAAACACTACGTTTTAAGATAATAGGTCGTAGAATTATAGATAATGCTAACAGTGAAATTATTATGTTTGCCAATGGAAAGACTGAGGTCTCTCTATCACCAAATGAAGAAGATTCATTTAAAATCAGATTGGAACATACCTATATAGGAAGTTTTGCTAGTGGTGAGTATCATGGTGAAATCCTTTTTTCTGTTTTTAATGATGATAAATCTGTTGATATAACAGAATCAAGAAAAATTAAATTTACAATTGATTAGGTTGAAAAATTATGAGACTATTTATTTTATTTTTTTCTATTAACACTTTGATTTTTGCCCAAACACTCTCAATGAGTTCAATGTTTGAGCCATATTTTAAATCGTATAAAAGTATAGATATTGTTATAACTAAAGGGGTTCAAGAGTCATTGGAAAATTTAAAAAATATGGAGTATAATTTATCTATAGTAAGAGCAGATATTCTATTTTTAATAAATAGTGGAGCAGAAGAGTTTAAGTGGAAAGAGTATGCAGTGTTGGCAAGAACAAAAGCAATAAGTTATCTCTATCTTGTAGCAAGAGATGGTGTAAAACTATCTACAATGAGTGATTTTAGAAATAAAAAGATTTCGATTGGAGTATTGTCTAATCTATCTAATCGATATTTAAAAGAGGTGTTAATAGATGAAGTTGAGTTTCAAGTTGAGTTTAAACAGTACTCGTTAGAAGAGTCTCTACATCGTATAGAGAGAGGGAAATTGGACATCTTATTTGCTTTTGCTACATCAGACTTTGAAAAAGCCATTAAGATGAACTCTTTGGTCTCATATCCTTTGCCTGAAGAGTTTAAGAAAAAAATTCTTAAAAATAAAGGGTTTGTAGAGACAAAAAAGAGTGTTCGAGCTGATAATTATATTGTTGTTTCTAAAAAAATAGACCCTAGTTTTTTAGAATCAGTGGTGAAAGAGTTTGAAGAAAAAAAGATACTTTTGAGTGAAGTGAGCAGAGAAGTAGGTACAGTTCACTCAAAACTTTCTAAAATAATTGCAGAGAGAGAGAAGGAAGTAGATAGTAAATTATTGATTTCTGATATAGCCTCTTTACAAAGTAAACTCTCTCCTACCGTTGGAAGTATTAGAAGAAAAGTCTTAACGATTAAAGGAGAGGCTTCTCAATTTAAGAAAAAGTCTCAAGTCTATTTATATAAGTCAAAAGCAGATGCGTTACTTGATGATATTGAATTGGAAAAAAAGAGTTTAGAGTTAAAAGGGTCAAATTTTAAACGATGGAAAGCTGAAAAAAATATAGGTTCATTAGAGATGTTACGAAATGAATTAGAGTCAATTAATATGAACCTTATTCGTTATGATAAAAGAGCAGAGGAGATAAAAAGAGAGATTAAAATAGAACTTCAAAGAGAGATAGAGGATGAGGAGGAGAGAGCTTTAGCCGATGCGAAAGCTGAGGAGTTAAGAATGAATCAACCTATGCCTATTCAATCAAACTATTGATTTTCAGATTAAAATACTAAGCAATTAGTATTTTGATGTGCGAATTGATGCACAAAAATTTTGTTAAATATTATGATTATAGATTTTAATTAAAAGAAATCATAATAATTATATTTGCAAAATAATAAAAAAAAATAAGGAGAAAATAATGGCTGTAGAGTATTATACCCCTGGTGTTTATGTAGAAGAGGTTAACAGTGGAAGTAAGTCCGTTACCGCTGTTCCTACAAGTATTGTTGGTTTTATTGGTGAGATAAAAACAGGAACACCAAATCAAGCTACATTAATCACGACTTGGGCTGATTATTTTGATAATTTTGTAGGATATACAAAACAAAATAAAATAAATCCACGTGGAACAGTGGTAAAAGATGAAAATGGAAATGTAGTAAAAGAGGCTGTACCTAATCCGAAAACAACTGATTTGGATTGGGCTGTTTATGCTTTCTTTGCTAATGGTGGATCAAAATGTTACGTAACTGGAGTAAAAAATACTTCAGGTACAGTGATGGCAACTCCAGTAGATACAAAAAAAGATAAAGATAAAGATAAAGATGTTAAAGCAAATAAGCCCGTACCTCCTGTAGTAAAAAAATCTAACTTTGACTTGGTCTCAGCTATTATTGGGAACGATGGTGGTCCAGGAAAAAGAACAGGAATTAATTGTTTTAAAGAGGTTGATGAGGTTGCAATTTTATGTGCACCTGGAGTAATAGATAGTGCTGTACAAGAAGAGATTTTATCTTATTGTGAAATATTTAATGTCTTTGCTCTCTTGGATGCACCACAATCTTTAGATGAATTAAAGAGATATGGACTTAGTTCAGATTTAAATGGACTCAGTCAACTTAGTGCAAAATGTGCTTCAAAACAAGCTTCTCTCTATTTCCCATGGATTACTGTTTATGATACTGATGCAAAAGAAGATATATTGGTAGCACCAAGTGGATTTGTAGCAGGTATTTATAGTAGAGTAGATAGTGTAAGAGGTGTTCATAAAGCACCTGCAAATGAGCCTGTACGATTGGCTAAGTCGTTGGCATATAGTCTTTCTGATAAAGAGCAAGAGACACTCAATCAAAAAGGTGTTAACTGTATTAGAGATTTTGCTGATATGGGTATTAGAGTTTGGGGTGCGAGAACAACCATCTGTGATATTGACCCAGAATGGAGATATGTCAATGTAAGAAGAGTTTTTAATATGATTGAAAAATCGGTTAAAAATGGATCTAAATGGGCTGTGTTTGAGCCAAATGATTCTTTTTTATGGATTAAATTAAAAAGAAATATCACCTCATTTTTGACACGAATTTATAATTCTGGAGCTTTAGCAGGAGCTAATGCAGGGGAAGCATTTTTTGTAAAATGTGATGCTTCAAACAATCCACAAGAGAATATAGATGCAGGAATTGTAACCATTGAAGTGGGGATTGCTGTAGTAAAACCAGCTGAGTTTATTGTCTTTAAAATTTCACAAAAAGATACAAGAGCAGAGGAAAGTGCATAAGAAGCACCAGCAGAAGAATAAAAAGGAGTAGAAGATGGCTGATGAAAGAAGAGACCCGTTTGTAGGGTTTAACTTTAGAATGGAAATTGATGGTGTAGAGGTAGCAGGTTTTAAAGAACTCGCA
>Ga0256827_10001856_pt1 | contig 13675 bp, 9 predicted proteins | sample CV84metaG_FD_185977 | JGI IMG/M metagenome (GOLD analysis project Ga0256827, IMG submission 185977) | Hydrothermal vent microbial communities from East Pacific Rise, Pacific Ocean - CV84 | ecosystem: Environmental > Aquatic > Marine > Hydrothermal vents | place: Pacific Ocean: East Pacific Rise... | reverse complement strand
TACCCGTATAATATTGACAATGTACCTCATCACAAAGATTATAACCATCAACAGTATGTTTTAAGTAATTTACCAAAGCATATGTTCTACAAGAGATAGATTGCACAAAGAAAAACTGAATATCATCGCTACTGCCTCCTCCCTCTGATTGAACCACTCCTGCCACATAATGCTCCAAATCAACATTATTTATCAGTTGCAGTTTACCTTCAACAACCCTAACTTTTAAGTGATCATCGTAAAATCTATGTGGCAATTTATCTACATCATTACTCAAGCCAAAAGCATTCAAGAATCCACGACCATAAAGGCTAATTTCTTTATACAAACCAACATTCTTATGATTAATCTGTAACAGAACTGAATCTCTCAAAGGAGTAATATTTACAATCTCACCTTTATGAAAACTATTTAGAATTTTCTCATCAGCTTCTAGAATATATTTACCTGAAATAGGACTAAAGTCAATTGAAGTAACTTCAAAAGCATTGAAAATATTAATATCAAGATAAACAGAGAAAACAGGTTTAATTGCCATTAACTGAACGAGAAAAAGTAAAAAAAACAGTTTTATTTTCATTTAAACCATATTTAGTTTTATTCCGTTAATGACACCTTCCGCTACTCTCTCTGAAGCACCTGCTTTTCCAACTTTCACCATAAGTTCTTTATAATCTTCAATTATTTCAGATCGTCTATTCCCTCCTTTAACAATAGCATTAAATTCTAAAGTAAGTCTGTTAATATTGAATTCATCTTGCAATAACTCAGCAACAGATAACCTATCCAAAATAAGATTAACCAAAGACATATATTTAACTTTAACTAACCTCTTACCTATTTGATAAGAAGCCTTATTTGCTTTATAACAAACCACTTGTGGAATATTAAAAAGAGCTGTTTCTAAAGTTGCAGTTCCAGAAGTTACTATTGCAGATTCTGCAGATTCTAATATTGAGTATGTTTGATCAAATAACAATCTATACTTATTCTTTTTAAAAAATTGAGAATAATACTTTTCATCAAAATTAGGTGCTCCAGCAATAATAAATTCATAATTATCATAAGAATCTGCCAACTCAATCATTAGTGGAAGTAGTCGCTTTATTTCTTGATCTCTACTACCTGGTAAAATTGCAATTATTGGCTTTCCTGATTCACTTTTAATTTTTGGAATCTCCTTCTTTCTATAGCTTTCTATCGCATCCATAAGAGGATTACCAACATAAGTTACATCATAATCAAACTGTTTATAGAATTCAGTTTCAAAAGGCAGAATCGTAAATAATACATCAATATATTTTTTTATTCTAAAAACTCGTTTTTGTTTCCATGCCCATACTTTTGGAGAAATATAATAGAATGTTTTTAGATTATTCTTCTTAGCAAAAGAGGCTATTCTCAAATTAAAACCAGGATAATCAATCATTATCAATGCATCTGGATTAAAATCTAGAATCTGTTGTTTACATTTAATGAAGTTCTGCCTAATACTAGAAAGCTTAACAATTACTTCCAAGAAACCCATAATGGCTAATTCCTTGATATGTTTATTTGCATTCTTCCCTGCGGCTTGAATCATTAAGTCACCACCCCAAAATTGAAATTCTGCGCTCTTATCTTTCGCCAATATTTCTTTAATGAGGTTTGCTCCATGTAAATCACCAGAAGCTTCTCCAACTATTATAAAGTATTTCATCAAATATTATTACTAGGCAATAAAATCTTTAAATCGCCATCCAAAATATATAATAGTCATCACAAAAGTTACTACCATAACTCCTCTTCCTGCCATATCATATTTGTCTTTATGAATAAATCTATGGAAGATAATCATATTTAAAAATATGCTTACTAATATTATATTATGCTCTTGAATAAGAGGAATACCATTTGTAAGAATAGCACTAGTTTCTCCTACTAAAAATGAAAGTATGTAGTATACTGCCAATGGTGAAATTAGCGATAAGCTAACACCAAGAATTAAAGAATCCTTTTTAAACCAATTCATTATAAATCCTCCCAATTTTTTAAATTATCTATTTCGTTATATGCCGTAAAATCAAACTGAATAGGAACCAAAGAAACATAATAATTCTTCAATGCCCATTCATCTGTTGTATCTTCATCTTCATGGACTGTAAAAGTTCCTTTCAACCAATAATATGGTTTCCCATTTCTTGGATCAAATCGTTCATCAAAATCCTCTTTCCAATATGCTTTGGCTTGTCTACAAATTTTCAATCCCTTATAATTCTCACCATTATCTTTTGGGAAATTAACATTCAATGCCATATTAGGAGCTAAACCTTCATTGAGAACTTTTAATACTATTTGCTTAATATAATTTCTTGAATAACTAAAATCAGCATCCTCAGCATAATCAAGAATAGAAAATCCAATACCTGGTATTCCTCCCATTGCAGCCTCAGTTGCTGCAGCCATAGTGCCGCTATAAATAATATTTATTGAAGCATTAGAACCATGATTAATCCCTGAAACAACTACGTCTGGTTTTCTATCCATCAACTGATGAATTGCAAATTTAACACAATCAACTGGAGTGCCATTTAAGCTATATTCTTGATAATTATCTGTTTTCTCTATTGTTTTATAATGCAAAGGCGTTACTATTGTAATCGCATGACTTTTAGCAGATTGCGGAGTTTCAGGTCCGACAACAACAACATCACCTATTTCTCGCATAATACTAATTAAATAGCGAATACCAGGAGCTGTTATTCCATCATCATTGGTAACTAAAATTAGTGGTTTACTCATTTATAGAATTTTAATTGAATGCAAAGGTAATTGTTTTTCTTTTTTGAAAAACCACAAGAAGAATAAATGAAATCTAAAGGAATTATTTAGAAATAATTATCTTTTCAATATGCGAATATTCATTTCCTATTCTAATTTGAAGAAAATAAACACCATTAGTTAATGTAGAAATATCAATCTTAAATTTAGGGTTGACTTCATTAACAATATTTGGATGGTATGAAAGCATATTTTGTCCAAGAATATTTATCACATTAAACTCTATATCTCTAATTTCTTCAGAAGCAAAATGGATATTTATATACTGATCTGCAGGTTTGGGGAAAACTTTAAAAATATAAATATCATCATCAGATATTGATGTAACTGTGCTCTGGCTTATATATACATTTACATTATTGATATGTTCATTATCAGAAGATATCTCTATCCTAGCAGGAAATATTTCGTGATTAATTACGTCTGAGTAAACATAATAATTTTGAATAGTTAAACTATCGAAGGAGAAACTACCATCAGCAAGTGTAAAAGCAAAATCAATTACAGAATTATTTCCATCTAATAAATAAATTGGGACGTCCGCTTTAGGATCTCCTGGACTTGCTTTAGAACCTTCATAGGCATTTCCTGATATGGATGAATTTCCATTTAAAGGATATATATGTGTTAAATTTATTGGCATTGCTGTGCTTACTTGATTTAACTCAAATACGTAAGAATCATTCCAATAAATGGTATTTCCCGAATATGCTGGTGCATAAGAGTGATAAAAAGAAGAGTTAGGCATTAATTTCAGATATGTTACATACTTTCCATATTCCAAACCAGAGAATTCATAATAACTACCTAGACCTATTGTATCATTATTAATTACATTGGTTGAATCAAGTAATGTCAACTCATAATTAATGCCATCAAAAGAATATAGATATACCATTGCATAATCTATCTCTAGTGAATCAGCAAAAACTTGACCCCAAACACCAGCTGTTGGGTCTCCAGTAGCATGTACTATTTCCATAGAACTTGACATACAAGTATCCATTGTTTGAGGATGAATAGAAGTGCTAATAAGCGAAACATTATAAAAGCCTGGCTGCAAATACTCATGAATAACATATTTTCCATTTGCTGTACTTCCATCACCAAAATCCCAATTATAAAGAGTTGGATAAAGACCATTTACACTACCTGTAAAGGAGAACTTCTTAGAAGTTAACTTGCTAAATGCAATACTATTATCACAATCCATTACTGGTGACACCTTTAAGCTATCGCAATATGTATGACTACATCCTGAAACAGAATCATCAACACTTAAACAAACTTGGTAAGTACCATAATTGAATATATGTGTTGGATGCTGTTGCGAAGAAATACTTCCATCACCAAAATCCCACATACTAGACGTAATGTTTGATGAAGAAATATTGTAGAAATGTATCAGTTGAGAATTAGAAGTATCTGGATAAGCTACAAAATCAGCCAAACACATATTTATTCCACTCGTGCAAATACCAATATTAATTGGCAATGGATACACAGAATAAATTGAATCTTTATGCAAAACTTGATTACAATCAAAAGTAGAAATATAGTATTTAATTAGTACTCCACTAGGTGGGCTTACAGTATCAATAAAGATTCCTTGACCATCAGTCTGTATAGTATCGGCATGAAAATATACTTGTTGATTAGTTGTATCAGTGCTAATATATACAATATGTCCTGGCACTCCAGTATTAGTTATATTATCACTAATAATTCCAGACAAATAGATTTGAGCATTACTATTGGTAGAAAAGAATAGTAATAGAAAAGCAATAAATGCTTTAATATATTTTGGGATATGTTTTGTCATTTAGTATTATAGTTTTACATTAATACCACAACGTATAGAAAGACTATGGTATCTAGTAGATTGAGCAGTAAATCCTGTTAAGTTAGTTTTATAAGTAGGCTGCAAAACTACAGAAATTTTATCACTAATTGCATAAGATAAACCTAGACTTACAATACCATTAATATTCGAGTCTGAATATGGTGACGACAACTTATCTAATTCCGATAGTTTGTTACTACTAGTATACTCTGCTTTATCAGCAACCTTAAAACCATATGAGGCTCCTGCTGAAACCAAGAAACCCCAATCTTTATATGCTAACTGATATCCAAACATTAATGGAATCTCTATATATCTATATCTTGTTTCAGCACTTGCCAATTCATTCTCATAACAAAGACTATCAGAAGAATTCCAACCAGTGATGACTGTATCAGTATGCAAATTTGAGCTAAGAACTGGAACTAAGACACCAGGCTGCAAAGGATCATCTTCCCATCTTAAAGTATCGTAAGTGTAATAGGTATTAATATCATAAGAATAATAACCTCCACTAGTATCATGAATCTCATTTTCTTGATTAAGGCTAAATACATCTCCAAAATTACTATATACTAATCCAGACTGTATAAACATATTATTATAATGATACTTAATATTAGCACCAAAACTATAATCCTTAATATAAGCTGATTTTTTCTCTACGGAAATATTATCACCCTCATTAAATGTAATTTCTGTAGGTGAATGAATAAACTCTGGGCCACCAAATATATCTATTGAAAATCCAGTAGAAGCTTTAATTGCTCGCATACTGATAGGAAGACTTTTATAAGATGTTGGATTGGAAGCTGCAATTTCTAAATACCTATCATTACTAAATGAATTATTATCACTCATTTTATCATTAATAATGCTATTAAAACTATTATTAGAATAAGCTTCTACTTCCGTACTTTCTTCTAAATTAACAACAGTGTTATTCTCAATAACCTTCTCATTAGAAGTCATTTCTGTTTCAGTATTATTAGAGTTTTGATTTAAAGAATTTAAAACCAAATCTTCATTTTCTATTTTATTCTTATTATTAGTAATGCTTTTTGGAATTGATTTCTCAATTATATTATCCTCTGAAATTACTGATCTTAAGCTATTGCTATTTTCATTATTACTTTCATTCTTTGTAACAATGGCACTATTATTAGTTGATGCAATACTTAGATTATCTATTGATGATTTATTAATTAACTGACTTTGTCTATTTCTAAAGTTAATACTTGGCTGTATTTGCAACATAAAATAGATAAATATTGCTGCAACAGCTCCTGCTACTGAGAACCAAGAAATAAACTTTTTACGCTCTGCTATTCTATAAGCATCTATAGCATCAAGTTCTTGCTCAATATTTGACCATACTGATTTTGATGCCTGAGGATGCATATTATTCATTGACTCTTCAACCTTAGTATCGAAATCCTTATTAAGAACATCAAAATCATCAAGTTTCTTATTAATACCATTCCAAGCACTTGCACTTGGTTTAGCACTAAAACCAGCCATAGAGGCTGCTACCATATTGTCAAATTGAGTATCAGAAGGAGTTGACGAATCCAATTCCTGCTCAATATTATCCCATGACATCTCTTTTGGCTTTTGTTTCATACCTCCCAGAGAGTCCTCAAATAATTCGTCAATATTAAAATTATCACTCATTCTTAATAGTTATTCTTCTTTTCAGCCATTGTTGCTAGTACTCTTTGTAGGTAATTTCTAGCTTTTGACAATTGTGATTTAGAAGTATTAACAGAAATTTTAAGCATTTCTGCAATTTCTCTATGTTTATATTTTTCAAAAACATAAAGATTAAAAATCATACCATATCCTTCGGGAAGGGATCTTATAGCTTCGAGCATTTCCAATTGTGTAAAAGGAAGCTTCTTAGGTGGGCCATCATCTAGATCTAAAATCTTGTTTTCATTAATATCTTCAATATTTTTATGAAGATTTTTCTGACTTTTATGATAATAGTTTAATGCTGTATTCACCATTATTCGCTTAATCCATCCTTCGAAAGAACCTTGACGGCGAAAGGACTCAATATACTTAAAGACTTTAATAAAGCCATCTTGCATAATATCCTCCGCTTCTTCTGAAGATTTACTATAACGCAAACATATTCCTAACATAGTGGGTGAATAGCGATCGTAGAGAAGTTTTTGAGCTTTTCTGTCTCCAACAATACATCCTTCTATAATTTGTTCTTCAATGCTAAGTATAACCTTCTTCTCTGAGATAATAGATTTCAGAAAAGGTTGCCTAACACTTATAGATGTAGAATCTGATGACATAATACAATTTAATACCCAAAAAAATTACGTATTGCTTGTTTTAAATTATTAAAAAACAAACAGACTATTCTAAGACATCAAAAGTACTAAAAAGGTTGGTGTGAGAAACAATTATAAATAGTATTAATTAGCAATACTTAATGTATAATATTGAGTATCTGTATTATAGTACTACTAATAAAATATATATTTACCCCTATTTATTTAAGACATTATTCATAATATAAAGAGCAATCTGAACAGCATTTGTCGCAGCACCTTTACGAAGATTATCAGCAACTATCCACATATTAAGGCCATTCTCTACACTTTCATCTCTCCTAACTCTACCAACAAATACTTGATTCTTACCTTCAGCAATCTTAGGCATTGGATATAAACTAGCGGCAGGGAGGTCTAACATAACAACTCCTGGCATCATACCAATTAACTTCTTTGCCTCATTAATATCAAACTCTTTCTCAAATTCAATATTAACAGATTCAGAATGGCCACCAGTAACAGGAACTCTTACAACAGTAGCTGTAATTGCAATTTCAGGAGCTGATAGTATTTTCCTTGTTTCATGTACAAGCTTCATTTCTTCTGTTGTATAATCATTTTCAAGGAAATCACCCCCTTGAGGAATAATGTTCATATCTATTTGATGAGGATAAACTCTATCAGAAGCCTCTTCTCCTTTTCGTTCTTCTTCTAATTGTTTATTACCTTTAATTCCAGAGCCAGTTACAGATTGATAGGTGGAAATTACTAGTCTTTTGATTCCATAAATATGTTGTAAAGGCTTAATTGCTAATACCAACTGAACTGTTGAACAGTTTGGATTAGCAATTATTTTAGTATTGGAATTAATAATCTCAGCATTTATTTCAGGTACAACCAATGGAACATCTTCATTCATTCGCCAAGCAGAAGAATTGTCAATAACATAGCAGCCATTATCAGCAAATTTCTGAGCCCATTCTCTAGAAACATCACCTCCTGCACTAAACAAAACAATGTCTGATTTGCTTTCTAGAAGATTTTGCATTGAGAGAATTTTTATTGTATTGCCTCTAAATATCAATTCTTTTCCCTCCGACCTATTGGATGCTCCTAAGACTAATTCAACATTAAATGGCATCAGTTCAGCAAGTACTTCTATCATTTTTCTACCTACTAAACCTGTTGCTCCTGCTACTGCTATTCTCATAATATAAATTTCAAATTTATTAATCGTAATATTGGCAAAAGTATTACTATTTTTGCATAGTACATGATAAATAATAAACTCTAAATGATGAATAAGTCTTATTAATTGTTAGACAGCTACGCTATTATTTTAGACGCTGTACCGATAACTATCGGTATATGATCTTATATGATATAATTTTTCCTTTGGAAAAATATAAAATCATAATTAATCATTTTAATCTGCGTCCAATATTTTGAAGCAAAGCAAATTTGTTTTTTTAATTTTTAAATTGTCATCTACTAAGCTATTTTTGTTAAATAATTATTTTCTTATTTGTATTTTTATGAAACGATCATTTATACTTTCTCTCTTTATATTCCTGCCGTTCATAAGTCTAATTGCACAATTTCAAGATGACTTTTCTGATGGTGATTTTACTCAAAATCCTAGTTGGCATGGTGATGAAGCTAAGTTTGAAATTAACTCACTATTCTACCTGCATTTAAAGTCAACAGGTACTGATACTGCTTATTTATTTACCCCAAGTTCTATAATTACAAATACAGAGTGGCGTTTTTACATAAAACAATCTTTTAACTCTTCCGCCAATAATCATTCAAGAGTATATTTAGCATCAAATAATAGTGACTTAACAGCTGCCTTAAATGGTTATTTTGTACAAGTTGGAGGTAGTGATGATAATATTTCTTTATGGCGTCAAGATGGCTCAACTTTAACAGAGATTATTACTGGAAGTATAGCTAATACAGGAAATTCAACAAATAAGCTCAGAATTAAAGTTATTTGTGATGCAGCTGGAAAATGGGACTTATTTGCAGATGACCAAGGTGGCACTAACTTTATTTTTGAGGGTTCTGTTACTGACAATACATATAATAGTTGTTCTTATTTTGGCGTTTTCTGCAAACATACTTCAAGTAATGCTACAAAGTTTTATTTCAATGACTTTGTTGTTGGAGCAATACAATATGATACCATTCCACCACAGGTAACCAAAATAGAAGTAGTTAATTCAAATAAAATAAGATTAACATTCAACGAAACTGTTGAAATAAACAGTGCTGAAGAAACACAAAACTACACAGCGAATAACGGACTAGGACATCCAAATACGGCTAATCGACTTAATTCAGATTCTTCCATAGTAGAACTATACTATAACAGTGGATTTGCATATGCACAAGCCTACAATCTTGAAATAGAAGATGTGGAAGATAAAAATGGGAATGCAATGAATAATTCTTTTTTCCCTTTTATGTGGTATAATATAGTGCAAGGAGATATCGTAATAAATGAAATAATGGCTGATCCATCACCACAAGTTGGACTACCTGATGCTGAATATATTGAGCTTTATAATAAAACAGGCTTAACAATAGAATTGAAAGATTGGATTCTAAAAATTGGTAATTCTGATAAAGTGATACCATATGGCATAATTCTACCAGATTCATTTGTAATTATTGGCCATGAAGACAATGAATCCGTTTTATCAAGCTATGGTTCATTTATAGGGCTTTCGTCCTTCTCCTTAAAAAACGCTGGTACTAGTCTAACATTAAAAACAAATACAAATGAGCTAATGCACTATGTCAACTATAATACTAATTGGTATAATAATAATGTGAAAGTTGAAGGAGGTTGGTCTTTGGAACAGATTGATCCAAATTCGTATTGTATGGAAGCAGATAACTGGGCTGCTTCTATATCTTTAGCAGGAGGAACACCAGGGTCTAAGAATAGTATTGATGCAATTAATATTGATAATAAGAAACCGGAGATTGAAAAAATTGTAGTACTAAATATTTTGAGTTTAAAGGTGTTTTTCAATAAGTCAATGGATTCAACTTTAGCAAAAAACACTGATTTCTATTCAATTTCAAATTCCATTGGAAAGCCAACGGAAATAGCTTCTTCATATTATGATTACAAATCATTTACACTCAAACTAGCAAACCCTCTTCAACTAGGTACAATATATACACTAACTATAGACACAGGAATTGCAAGTTGTGGAGGAATTAAAAACAATACTAAGTTAACAGCAGAATTTGGAATACCAGAGATCCCTGACAGTAATGATATACTAATTAATGAAGTGCTTTTTAACCCACGAAATAATGGTGTAGATTATATTGAGATTTATAATAATAGCGACAAAATAATTGATTTGAAATTTCTAAGATTAGCCAATTGGAATTATGATGACAATAATTATGATAATGTAAAAGAAATAACTAAAGATGGTTATCAAGTTTTCCCCAATAAGTTATATGTCTTAAGCACTTCAAATAATAGCATAAAGCAGCAATATTATGTAGAGGATGTAAATAAACTAATAGAAGTAGAGTCAATGCCTTCTATGAGCAATACTGCAGGTAATGTATATCTACTTACTAATTCGTTGCAAACTATTGATGCTATGAATTATGATGAAGAAATGCATTATGCTTTACTGAATAATCCTGAAGGAATAAGTCTAGAACGAATTAACTATAATGTGTCTTCTTTTGACAAATCAAACTGGCGTTCATCTGCAATTCCGGGTAAAAATGCACAAGGATTTGGGGGAACCCCAACTTATGAGAATAGTCAAAAATCAGATGGTTCAACAAGTAACAGTGAATGGAGTATTAATCCTGAGATTTTTTCTCCAGACAACGATGGTTATGATGATTACCTTGAAATAAAATATAAACTTACTGAAGGTGGCTCTACAGCAAATATTACTATTTATGACTCTAGGGGTAGGCTTATTAGAAATCTAAGTAATGGAATACTGTTGGAAGCAGAAGGGCTACAAATATGGGATGGAATAGATAATAATGGGAATAAAGCTAATATTGGAATTTACATAATATATATAGAAGTAGTTAATTTAAGTGGTTCTGTTGAACATTATAAAATTAGTGTAGTTTTGGGAGGAAGGATGTAAAAATTGATTATTTGATGATTTGATGAATTGTTTATTTGAGTACAAGATTTCGTTAAACTTACCTCATGCAAAGTTTAAAAGTTTTTACCCTTATAATTAGTAAAATACTCTACCAAATAAAAGACTACTTAAAAATATGGGAATGTGATCAAAAATATATTTTAGAAGAAACAAAGTGTTATTTGACCATATAATCAACTTTTCAGAAAATACTAAAACAACAAAGCCAATTATTCTCTCAAATAATTGGCTTTGTTAATATTTGTAATATTAAGCTCTAATAAACAAACTTTCTACTTGAGATATTAGCTCCATCATCAACAATGATAAAGTAAACACCTTTACTTAAAGTATTCATGTCAAACTTAACGTTTCTTCCACCTTCAGATGGTAATATTGCCATTTGTGAAACTTTTCCATTAGCATCAACTAAACTAACACTAGCTTTAGTACTAATATTCAAGTCTATTGACAACGATTTATTATCCACAAATACTGTTTCTATTGTTTTATCTATATTATCAAGATTAATAGAAATCATATTAAACACAGTACTCTTTCCATCATAATCAAACTGAGTAAGTCTATAATAGACAACTCCGTTAAGCTTTTGTTTATCAACAAACTCATACGACAGTAAAATATTACTATTTCCTGAACCTTCAATACTAGCAATCTCATCAAATTTCTCACCATCTAATGAGCGCTCAATAATAAAATAGTCATTGTTCATTTCACTAGCTGTTTCCCAGCTAATAAGAACATTATCATCTATTGCTGATGCTCTAAAACTTAGAAGGCTAACAGGTAATCCACTTGAATATTTATTATCTGAAGATTCACTTGTATTATAATTAATGGATGAATTAGAACCATTATATTCTGCTACTTTAAAATTATATACATGTTGACTAGTTAATCCCGTAACTGTAACAGATGAGGTAGCTTTTGCATTAGTTGCATTATATACAACGAATGTACCTGTACCTATTTCAGTTCCAGAGCCAAATGCATTGTTTGCAGTATATGTCTGTCCATCAACAGGATCACTAACTCCAGCACCTTCTCCATCTTTCATTACAACAATTCTACCAGCACCATCACCATTAGTCCATGTTAAAATCATATCATTTCCATCTCCTGAAGTACTCCAGTCTAAGTCAGTAGCCTGTATACCTGGCGCTGCCACTAAAGTATGAACAGATTCAGTGCCTGAATAATCACTTATAGTTGATTCTGACGCATCAGCTCCTCCATCATTAGTGGCTGCAACTCTATAATAATAATCTTTATCTCCAGTTAGAGGGTCATCATCATCTACACCACCAACACTATGAGAAGTAACATCCCCAAGTGTCATAGGGTAACCTGATAAATGCGTTGAAAAATCTGAGTCCTCCGAAGCATCAAGTTTGTAATTTTGTCCACCTACAGAGGAAGCCCATTTTGCCGTAAAACTAGTTACATCAACATCTTCTTCTGCAGCTACCACAGGGGCATCACATTTTGTTTTAAAGATAATATGATGACCACCCGATCCATCATCACTACCATCATCACTATAACCTGTTCCACTTGAATTTTCAGCATAAGATCTTAAATAATAAGTTGTACCAGCTGTTAAACCTGTTATCGAACCTGACCAATTTCCATCACCATTACCTGCACTATAATTATCATCAGCAGTAGTAGGAGTTCCTGTTGTATTCCAACAAACACCCTTGTCTGTAATACTAGATCCTCCATCATCAGTAATCGTGTTATTGGAATTTCCAGCAGCTGTTGTTGTAACTCCTACATCAATATCACTACCTGTTACCGTAGGGATTCCTGGAGCTGAAGTGGTAAAACTCACTTTAGCACTCTGAACGACATTATCCCCTGTTGATTGATCAAATAACGCACTAACAACGTCATATTGTGTGCTTGCTGTAAGCCCTGTAAGACTCTTTGAAAAACTAGTTTCACTATTTCCACTTAAAGATGAAGGAGAAGCTGCCAAAAAGGTATATGATGGATCTGTACTTATTTTGTACCCTATTCCAGTATTATATGTACCATTATTTTTCGCATTTCCTCCTCCAGTGATTGAAGCAGAAGTTGCAGTAATGCTCGATGCCGTAGGATCAGTAGCTGTTGGTTTATAATTAGTTGTAAAATTCACTAAAGAGCCTTTATGTTCGTCACCATTATCATTATTATAAAGAACAATTTGGTATTTATATTCCTTATGAGTTTTAAGACCAGTAATAGTCGCACTATACGATTGAGTGCCACTCCCTGTAATTGATTGTCCTCCTTCATATTCCCAATTACCAGGTCCACTCGCTACCTTATAATAAAAATACACTTCAACATCAGTCTCATTTACGCCAGCAGTATCTACAGTACCATTTAATGTTGCTCCATCAAATAATATTGAAGTAGCAGCATTTGTTGTTTCCGTCTGAGCAAACCCCCAAATACCAATTCCTATAAAACTTAAAAGTAAAAATATCTTTTTCATAAGCCAATTATTTTAATTCAAAACATACAATCATCTACAAATAATGAAGTTAACTGTTTTTTTGAGT
>Ga0256827_10001855_pt1 | contig 13677 bp, 16 predicted proteins | sample CV84metaG_FD_185977 | JGI IMG/M metagenome (GOLD analysis project Ga0256827, IMG submission 185977) | Hydrothermal vent microbial communities from East Pacific Rise, Pacific Ocean - CV84 | ecosystem: Environmental > Aquatic > Marine > Hydrothermal vents | place: Pacific Ocean: East Pacific Rise... | reverse complement strand
TGTTATGGTCAAATGTCAGAGCCTCCAGGAGCACGTAACCGTATTGCACTTACTGGTCTTACTATGGCTGAGTATTTTAGAGATGAAATGGGACTAGATGTTCTTATGTTTATCGATAACATCTTTAGATTTGCACAATCAGGTTCAGAAATGTCTGCACTTCTTGGACGTATCCCTTCAGCTGTTGGTTACCAACCAACACTTGCAAGAGAGATGGGTGCACTCCAAGAGCGTATTACATCAACAACTAAAGGTTCAATTACATCTGTACAAGCTGTATACGTTCCTGCAGATGACTTGACGGATCCTGCTCCAGCGTCTGTATTTGCTCACTTGGATGCAACTACAGTACTTAATAGATCTATTGCTGAAAAAGGTATCTACCCAGCAGTTGATCCACTTGATTCAACATCAAGAATGCTTGATCCTCAAATCGTTGGTGAAGAGCATTATGGTATTGCAACAGGTGTTCAGCAAATTCTTCAAAAGTATAAAGACCTTCAAGATATCATTGCGATTCTTGGTATGGACGAGCTTTCAGAAGATGATAAACTTGTTGTAGAACGTGCAAGAAAGATTGAAAAATATCTTTCTCAGCCATTCCATGTTGCTGAAGTATTTACTGGTTCTCCAGGTGTTTACGTTACTCTTGATGATACAATTGCAGGATTTAAAGGTCTTCTTGAAGGTAAATACGATCATATGAATGAAGCAGCATTCTACATGGTTGGAAATATGGATGAGGCAATTGCTAAAAACGACAAGATTAACGCTAAGTAAATCTTGGTTCTCATCTTAAAGGATATTTATGGAACTCATGAAACTAGAAATCATCACACCAAATGGTGTGATATTTGATGGTGAAGTAAAACAAGTAAACTTACCAGGGTCAGAGGGTGAATTTGGTGTTTTAGCTGGTCACGCTACGTTGGTATCTTTATTAGATACAGGTGTTATCGTTTATGAAAAATCAGATTCTAAAGAGGTAGCAGTTGCTATTAATTCTGGATATGTGAAAGTAGACGAAGCTAAAACAACTTGTATTGTAGATGGTGCTGTTGCTTTAAGTGGCGATGACAGTGACTTAGCTAAGGCACTAGAAGCTGCAAAAGACTTACTTAAAAGTACAGAATCATCAAATTCAGCTATTGCAGCAGCAGTTGCAAAAGTTGAACAAATTGGAAAGTCTCTCTAAATTGGACACGCTCCTTAATTATTTCATCCATGGCAGTGCAATAACTTTTATTGTACTCCTTGGACTTTCTATTTATTTTATTGCGACTTTTTGGATATTTTTAGACAGATTATATGTGATTCAGTTACGTATCAAATCAGAGTCTATTTCTCTTAAAGCACTCTATACAGGTCAGTCAAAATCAGTGGCAAGTAATTCACTTATTTTTACTTATCTGTCTCGTGTTAACAAGCCTAACAAAGCTATATTAGAAGCAGCTTCCTCTGATGCTATAAGGGTTTCCACAAAAGGTTTGACATGGCTCTCTATTATTGCTTCGACTTCTCCATTTATTGGACTTTTTGGAACAGTTATTGGGATACTTGAAACATTTTCAAAGCTTGGAGCCCAATCAAATGCATCACTTTCGGTAGTAGCTCCTGCTATCTCTGAAGCACTTATTGCAACAGCTGCAGGTATTGCAGTAGCTATTTTTGCATATACCTTTCATCTTATATTAAAACGTAAAGCATATGAACTTTCCTCACTACTCTCTTCGCAATCTGAAGTAATACTTTCACAGATAGAAGAGGAGTAATTATGTTTAGTTGGGATGATAGTCCAGACTTAAATATTACACCACTTGTAGATGTTATGCTTGTTCTTATGGCTATACTTATGGTAACTGCACCTACGATTACTTTTCAAGAGCAAATTGACCTTCCTCAGGGCTCTAAAACTGTAAAGGTCACCAAACCTAAAACGTTTACAATCCGTATGGATAAAAATAAAAAAATCTATGTAAAAAATGATACTTATGGGCTTGATACTTTTGCAGATGATTTTGTAAATTTGTCATCAAAATTTGATAAAAGTTCAGAGGTTTATATACGTGCAGATGAAGTGTTACAGTATAAGAATGTAATGTATTTACTTAAAAGTGTAAAAGCAGCAGGTTTTGAAAAAGTTTCACTTATTACAGAATAGATGAATAGATGTTAGAAAAATCACCTAAAATTATTACAGGAATAATAGCTTTTCTTATATATTTTATTTTAGTAGGATTAGTGATTTATTATTTTAATACCAAGAGTATTGATAAACCTAAACATTATGTGAAGAAAAATGAACATCGTATTCAGGTGTCTCTTTCGAGAGCAAAGAGTAGTAAAAAAATAAAAAATAAATCAAGTAAAAAATTAAAGTCTAAAACAGAACCTATTCATAAGGTTATCTCTTCTAAAAAAATAAAACCTCCAAAAATATCTAAGCCTACTGCTAAAAAAAAGATAAAGAAAAAAATCATTAAAGAAAAAATTGTTAAAAAAACTATAAAGAAAAAAGAGAAGAAATTAAAAAAAATATCTAAAAAAATAATAAAAAAAGAAGAGAAAAAAGTAGTCAAAGTGAAAAAAGTGAAAACTGCAGATCTTTTTACAAAAATAAAAACTAAAAATAATGTTCAACATAAGAAAAAAGAGAAACCTAAGAAACATATCCCTATGGTAAAACAAAAACTAACGAAAAAAAGAAGCTCAAGTGCAAGTGACCATATACGTAATATACTTAAAAAACAAACAATGAAAGATAAAGGTATTGAAAATGCATATTTTTCAAAAGTACAAGCTTTATTAGAAACATGGCCAGCACAAAGTGAATTTGCAGGTCAGAAGGCGATAGTAAGAATTTCTGTTAAACCTACAGGTAAATTTGATTTTAAGGTACAGACAGAATCAAATAATATGCAATTTAATAAGGAACTTATTGCCTTTTTAAAACAATTACAACGTCTAGGGCTAGGAAGACATCAAGCTGGTAGAAGTTACGAGTTTAATGTAGAATTTATAGCGAAAGAGTAATCTATAAATGAGAGGATAAACAAATCGTAAGAGAGTACTAGTTATACTTTATGTAATTTAGTAGAGAAATGGGGTGTGTTTATGAAATATAAATTTAAAGATTATTTATATAAATTGTTAGAAGTGAATGGAAGTGATATTCATTTTAAATCAGGTTCAAATGTACATATGCGCATAGAGGGAGAACTCCATGCGATTCATGCGGACAGGCTTACACAAAAAGATTTGGAAAAAATTGCACATACTGTTTTAAATGATACACAATATGAAAACTTAGTTAAAAATAAAGAGATTGATTGTAGTTATGCATTAGAGAAAAATAAACGTTTTAGGGTTAACTTTTTTTATCAGGTAAATGGACTAAGTGTAGTTTTACGTATTATTCCTCAAAAAATATTGTCTTTAGATGAATTAAATATTCCTAGTGTAGTAAAAACAGTAGCCGATTTAAATCATGGACTTATTTTGGTTACGGGTACCAGTGGTTCAGGTAAATCTACAAGTATGGCAGCAATCATCGATAGAATAAATAAATCTAGAAGAAAACATATTATTTCTATAGAAGACCCTGTTGAATATTTACATAAGGAAGATAAGTGTCTTATTTCTCAAAGATCAGTTGGAAGTAGTACACACTCTTTTAGTAATGGTTTAAAAGCTGCATTAAGAGAAGATATAGATATTATATTTATAGGAGAATTGCGTGATTTAGAGACGGTTGAGATTGCACTTCATGCGGCTAATACAGGACATTTAGTGGTATCTACACTGCATACGTTAGATGCAAAAGAGACTATTTCTAGAATACTGGGTATGTTTCCTAAAGAAGAACAAGAACGTGTTCGTATGACATTATCATTTATACTAGAAGGTATTATTTCTCAACGTTTAGTTGAAACAAAAGAGGGTAAAAGAATACCTGCAGTAGAAATAATGTTAAAAACAAAACGTAATTCTGAACTCATTGCTGAAAATAGAGATAGTGAGATATTAGAAAGTTTAGCACAGGGGAGAGAAGTATATGGTACACAAACATTTGATCAATCTCTTTTTGACTTGTATAGTAGAAATAAAATTACGAAATCTGTAGCATTGTCAAATGCAACAAATCCATCTGATTTGAGTCTAAAAATACAAGGTATTAAGCAAGCATCAGGATATGAAAATATAAAAAGTATACAGAAAAACAATATCAAAAGAAGTTTTGAATTAAAATAAATTGAGTTTAATATTAATTAATGAAGATTTAACGAATGCTTGATATAATGTTTGATAATAAAGTATATTAAGGAAACATACATTGAGATTTTTATTATTTTTACTGGTTTCACTTTATAGCTATGGTGTTGATGCAACGCTTAAGATAGAAAAAGACGTTGAACAGCGTTCTCGTATAGCAATAGTGGATGCCTCACCTTCACAAAACAATATATTTTTTAAAATATTATTAGCTGATTTCAAAATATCAGGACATTTCTTAGCAGATAGTAGCCATAATAAAGGTACAATGAATACAAATTTTATTGCATCTAATTTGAAAAATAAAGAGTATATTATACAATATTCTTTAACGCAGCAAAAAGGGTCAAATCTTACAGTTCGTTTATTACAGACATCAAATGGTACAGAAATTTTTAAAAAAACCTATGCTATACCAACAAAAAGTAAAATGCCATTTTTAGCACATAAAGCAGTGAGTGACATTAATGATGTACTAAAGTTTTCGAGTATATCATGGATAAATCGTTATGTATTATTTTCTCGTTATACAACAGCCAGACAAAGCGAAATACTTTTGGCTGATTATACATTTAATTATAAAAAGGTTATTATAAAGGGAGGATTGAATCTTTTCCCTAAATGGGCTGATAGTGTACAAAAAAGTTTTTATTATAGTGCGTATGGTGGTTTAATGCCTACTTTATATAAGATTAATATATATACTGGAAAAAAACAAAAAATAGCTACATCAGAAGGTATGCTTGTTTGTTCTGATGTAAGTAAAAATGGATCTAAAATATTACTGACAATGGCACCAGATGGGCAAGCAGATATTTTTGAATTTAATATAGAAAATAAAAATAAAACAAGAATAACAAAATTTAACGGTATAGATGTTAACGGAAAATATATTGATGATGAAAGTCGAATTGTTTTTGTTTCAAATAGACTTGGTTATGCTAATATTTATAAAAAATCTATTGGCTCAGCTGCTGTCTCTCAAGTGGTATATCATGGAAGAAATAATAATGCTGTGGATGCTTTTAAAAACAAAATAGTCTATTCAAGTAGAGAGAGTAAAAAAAGTTTTGGTTCCAATCAGTTTAATTTGTATCTTACTTCTTCACAAGGGTCTAATACCCGTCCGATTACAACAACTGGAACCAATCAATTTCCAAGATTTTCGACAGATGGTTCTGTCATACAATATATAAAACATCGAGGTAGTGGTTCATCAATTGGGTATATCAATTTGACAAGCCACCAGAGTTTATTATTCCCTCTTTCTGGGAAAAAAATTCAATCAATTGATTGGTAATTTAATAAAAAGGATATTGACATGACAAAAAAAGTATTAATTGCAACAGTAACGGTAACAGCGCTAGTATTAAGTGGTTGTAGTTCAAAGGAATCTGAACTTAATCCAGGGAGTATAGGAAATAATAATATAAGTGATGCAACACAAATTACGGAAAAAACAGTATCTATTGATGAAAATACTTATGGTAATGAAAATACTAAAAATGAGCAGGTAAGTGCAGCTAATGAAAGTAATAGTAATGTTTTAAATGCAAGTTCCAATGTAAATAGTAGTGCAAATGGGTTTAAAAGTTTATACTTTGGATTTGGAGAATATGGTATTGCCCCTTCTATGGATACTCGTATGTCAGTTAACAGTGTTACTGCGACTAAGCATACAAAAAAGATTAAAATTGAAGGTAACTGTGATGAATTTGGTACGGATGAGTATAATTATGCACTTGGACTTAAACGTGCCAAAGCAGTAAAAGATAATATGGTAGCACAAGGTGTAAATGCAGAACGTATGATAATTGTAAGTTTTGGTGAAAGTAATCCTGTGTGTTCAAATCCTACAGATGGTTGTTATGCACAAAATAGAAGAGTTGATCTTCGTTTAGCTAAATAGGATTGATAATGGGTTTAAGAAAAGTATTTCTTTTTATTAGTTGTATTACTATACTCTCTGTAGCAGAGCCTTCAGTATATAGTAATAATAATGGTTTTTACAATACAGATAAAATTGTTGCAAAAAATAAAAAAACTATCTCTTTATTAAGGCAAAAAATAATTCAGCAAAATGAGCGTATTGATGGACTTATGAGTATTGTTGAAGGATTAAGTAGTAGTGTAAATGAATTAAAAAATACTCAAGAGACTAAGAGTACTTCCGGAACCCAAAACGATACCGCTTTACTTAAAGAATTAGGGAAAATGATTGATGATATTAATGCCAATTATGTCAGTAAGCATGAACTTCAGAGTATATTAAATAATACTTCTACCGTAAATAAAACAAAAACAGTTACCACAAAAAAAATAGAAGATAAACTAGACAATAAGAATGTAAAAGAATTGTATAGTGAAGGTGTACGATTATTTGTGAAACAACGTTATGATGAATCTAAGAAAAGATTTCTTATTACTGATACAAAAGGATATAAACCAGCAGCATCTAATTACTACCTTGGAGAAATTGCATACTATACGAAGATGTATGAAGATGCTATTTTTTATTTTAAAAAAAGTGCAGGATTATATGATAAAGCATCATACATTGATACCCTTCTATTACATACAGCTATTTCTCTACAAAACAATGGTGAAAAAGAACAAGCAAAAGCTTTTTATGAAAATATTATAGAAAATTATGCAGATAAAAAAACTGCATCAATTGCGAAAGACAAACTAAAGACGCTTTAGATGCAATTTTTCAAAATACTTTTTATATTTTCTCTTTTTGTAAATTGTGAGGCTTTTTTAGGTATACACTTTGGTCATTCTACTGAGAAAAAAGTGATAAAAAAATTAGAACATGAGCTTGTACCTATTTCCAAAACAGTCTTTAACGTGATTGACCTTAAAACAAAATATAAAAAGAGAGTTGATCTTACGGGAAAGAATTTTATTGTTGTTTCAGTGAGAGAAAAAGGTAGTGATGGACGTTTCTACGCGGTAGATAGTGATGGAACGGTATGGTGGAGTGGCTCTATTACTTCAGGAACTCCTGAATTTAGAAGTCCATCAGGTGTATTTCCGATTATCCAAAAGAAGCGTTATCATATGTCCAAAGATTTTCCAGATGAATCAGGTGTTAACAATATGGATTATATGATGAAGTTTACATATTATGGGCATGCACTACATAAAGGTAGTGTAGATTGGATGTCGCATGGGTGTATACACATAGACCCTAAAGATATACCAGTGATATATAAATGGGCAAATAATAAAACAAAAATAGTTGTTACACGACATACATATATGCCTTATGCCCAAGAAGATTTACGAAAAATTTATCTTAATCCAAAGCGATGGAGTAAAGAACGTTAAAAAAGAGGAGAAGTGTTAGTCTCCTAACTCTTTTGCTTTAGTGTAAGCTGCATCTATAGCATCAATGCATGATGCACGTACATTTCCTTTTTCAAGTGCTCCATAGCCTGCAGCAGTAGTACCTCCTGGACTCATAACACTATCTTTGAGTAAAGAGGGGTGTATCTCTTGTATAAGTGTAGAAAAACCATCAAAAAGTCCTTTCATTGTTGTCATAGCATCCTCTCTCTGTAATCCTTGTTTCACTGCACCATCTACCAATGCTTCTGCGATAAGTGCTAAATATGCAGGTCCAGAACCAGCAAGTGCAGTGGCTATATCTATCTCTTTCTCACTCTCTAACCATAATGTATTTCCTACAGCATTTAAAATAACTGTAGCATCATTTTTCCCTTTTTTATCACCAGAAATAGTCGTCATAGATTTACCAATACTTGCTGCAAGATTAGGCATACTTCGTATGGTAGCTTTTGCTTTGAAATATTTTTTCAGTATTTTTATAGTGACACCAGCAAGTACAGAGATAAGTAATTCAGGTTTACCATGTAATAATTTACTTACTTCCTCAACATTTCCAGGCTTTACACAAAGTATGATAGTTTTATTTGTCATATCAAAATCTTGGAGTAAAAGTTTATTTACTTTGGACCCAAGATCTTTTTCAAAATGATTAAGATTATCCATATTTCTACCAACTACTTCAATATGGTATTTTCCTTTTAGTCCTCTGGCAATACTAAGTCCCATATTTCCATTACCTATAAATGTAATTGTTCTCATTTCATACTCACTTATGTTTAATTGTTAGATTATATCATTATTAGCATAACTTTGTTAAAATGAAAGGAATAATTTTGAGGAATAAATATATGGAAGTTTTTTTAAAAAAAGCAAAAGTATCGAGTCGAAGACTCTCTACGTTATCTGGAACAGAAAAAAATAAAATTTTAAGATGTATGGCACAGGGATTAAGAGAGGAAAAAGTATCAATACTTGAATCAAATGCTATAGATATGAAGAATGCAGAGGAGAATAATTTATCTTCAGCATTAAAAGATAGACTTCTCTTGGATAATAGTCGTATTGAAGGTATGGCTAAAGCAATAGAGGATATAGCAGGGTTAAAAGAACCTGTAGGACGAGTACTTGATGGTTGGTATGCTGATGCAGGTTTCAAGATAGAAAAAGTCTCTGTACCTATAGGTGTCATAGGAGTGATTTATGAATCACGTCCTAACGTCACAGCTGATGTAGGAGCGCTTTGTTTTAAAAGTGGTAATGTAGTTATACTTAAAGGTGGAAAGGAAGCAGAAAATTCTAATAAAGCTATAGCCCATGTATTACAAAATGTATTAGAAAAAAATGGTTTGGAAAAAGAAGCAATATCTCTTTTACCAGATTCATCACGAGAAGGTGTAGCGAAGCTTATTAAGCAAGATAAGTATGTCGATCTCATCGTGCCACGAGGAGGAGAAGCACTTATAAAGTATGTCTCTTCTAATGCTACCGTACCTGTAGTGAAACATGATAAGGGGCTTTGTCATACCTATGTAGATGAAGATGCTGATTTTGATAAAGCATTGGCAGTGATGATTAATGCAAAATGTCGTCGAACAGGTATATGTGGTGCTTTAGAGACTTTACTTATAGATGAGGCAATAGCATTAGAAATACTACCAAGCATTAAAGAGGCGTATGGTGTACAAGGTACAGAGATAAGAGGATGTCCTAAAACCCAAGAGATTATAGACGTTAATGCTGCAAATACAGAAGATTATGCAACTGAGTACTTAGATAATATTTTGACCATTAAAGTAGTAGCTGGCGTAGAGGAGGCTATATCCCATATAGGACAGTATGGTTCACAACACTCTGAAGCTATTATCACCGAGAACTACACCACTGCAGAGCATTTTTTAAATAGTGTTGATGCGGCGTGTGTCTATCTCAATGTAAGTACACAGTTTACTGATGGGGGTGAGTTTGGATTTGGTGCGGAAGTAGGTATAAGTACAAATAAGCTTCATGCTAGAGGACCAATGGGAGTGAGTGAACTTACTACATATAAATATAAAATTTATGGGAATGGTGAAACAAGATAAATAAAAACAATAATACATATTAATAGTTCCTGATTAGGTATAAAACTATATATAAATATGTTAAAATCAATTTTGAAAAAAGAGACATAATATAAGGGGGAAATTAAAATGAAAAAAATGTTGTTAATATGGGGGATATTATTTATATCTAGTTCACTACTACATGCTATATCAATGCGTGGAGAAATAGAGAAATCAGATTATAATATAGTAAGTATGATATCTAAAATTGTTATTCAATGTGAAAATAATCGTAAAGTTTTTATTAAAAAACGTAAAAATTTATATTATGCTTCAAAGCATAAAAGTTTCAACTCTTTTGAGAAAGCAGCGAAATATGCATGTGATTTAAAATCTAGAAAAAAAATATCAAAAAAAAGAATCAATGCTAAGCTAAGAAAAAATGCCCTTGTTTGTAGAACAAAAAAGAGTATGATTTATACACTTAAAAATGATAGAAACTATCAATCAGTACTTCACAAATTAGAATCTAGAAATTTATATAAAAATTGTTTTATTGGTGTGAAAAATTATAAAGTAATAGTTACCAATCATTATCATAATGAAAATTTAATTAAAAATTATTATAAAATGAAATATGGTGATAATATAAGATATGCTCCTATTAATTCTATTAAACCTTTAAATAAAAGAAAAAGATATAAAAAGCGACATGTATATAAAAAAGATATAAAGAGAAATTTTAAGCATAAAAAAATTGTGAAGTATAGAACTCCTAAATCAAAGACTATGGCTAAACATAAGAGAGTATATACCCATGCTAAAAAAGAAAAAATGGTAAAGTCAAAATTTATAGCACCTAATACTAAAAGAGTGACGAATGTAGTTAAAAGAGTGAAATCTGTAAATAGTTATGTAGAAACGGAATATAAACCTGAAATAATACGTTATAGTGATTCATCTGAAAATATATCAGAGATTCAAAGTACAGATAGTATTCAATCAGATACCTCTATAGGTAATCAAGAAATAGCTGATGAAAGACTCACAAGAGAAAACAGTAATGATACTATAGATACGTCTAGCACTTATAAATCAATAGAAAAAAAGCCTAAAATAGTACAGCATAGTAATACAAAAGCTGTTGAAGTGTATAGATGTAGTGCTTCTTCAACACTTTCAGGAAAAATATATATAGGACAACATCTAGATAGAGACAGTTCTGTTAAATTAGCATTAAAGAATTGTAAAGATGAACATAAAAATGTTGAAAATTGTCAATTTGAACATTGTTTCATCTTAAAATTAATGTAGATATTTTTGATGCTTTAATAGTGTAGAAAGAACTATAATGTTTGTATAAGTTTCCTTGGCTAGAATAACATCAAATTTAATAATAGGAATAAATATGTCAATTAAAGCTGAAAATAGTGTTGTAGGTATAGAGTACGAAGTAAAAGAAGCAGGAACAACTGAAGTTGTAGATACAAATAAAGGTGGTCAACCATTAGAATTTATCATGGGTAAAGGTCAGATTATTCCTGGTCTTGAAAAAGCACTTGTAGGTATGGCAGAAGGTGAGTCAGGTGATATTATGGTACCAGCAGCAGAAGCATATGGTGATGTAAATCCAGAAGCAATGCAAACACTTCCAAAAGAGCAATTCGAAGGTGTAGATCTTACTGAAGGTATGACACTGTATGGTCAAGGTGAAGATGGTCAAACTGTACAAGTAACAGTGAAATCATTTGATGATAAAGAGGTAAATGTAGACTTTAACCACCCACTAGCAGGTAAGGACTTAATGTTTTCAGTAGTTGTGCTAAGTGCTAGAGAAGCTACTGCTGATGAAGCTACATCTGGTGTAGTAGGTGGTGTAGCTGAAGGTGAGTCATGTGGAACAGGATGTGGCTGTAACTAATTTTAATCTACCAGCATTTGTTTATAGCATACCTTCTAAAAAGATATGCTATAAACTGTGTAATCACTTAACTTTTCTTTCTTCATAATAATTTAATTTTTAATATTTAAATCTTTTCAATATAAGCCATCTATTAATGTAATAGAGGTAAAATGTGCCATTAATTATAGGAGTATAAGATGAATAATATAATGAAATTTATTTTTCTTGGTTTAGCTATATTTGTTTTCTCTGCATGTGATGCATGGGATTATGGTGAACACCCACAAATAACGGCGGTTAAGAAAATAGCAGAATATGCTGATAGCAATAATACTAAAAAGGCACCTGATTTAGATTTGTATAAAAAAGCAGGTATTAAAATTGATAGTACTGATATTAATGCTACCAATGAATATATTCGAACATTAGGTTCTGAAGATGTAGATACACAAGAAGAAATACAAAATGTTGTAGATAATATAGAAGCTTATACGAATAAAAAACCTACAGCAAAAATTTCTGTACAATCGAGTATTGTAGAAGTAGGTGAGCTGGTTTTATTGGATGGTATTGAAAGTTCAGATAGCGATGGGGAAATTATTAGCTACAAATGGAAAAAAGGGGATAAGATCCTTCACACAGGTATTGCTTATGATGCAAATTTAACCAAGGGGAGACATATTATTGAGCTTGTTGTTACAGATAACTATGGTGCAACAGGAAATGATCTTATTTCTGTAGTGGTGAAAGATTCTGATGATAATAGTAGTAGTGGAGAAATAAGAATTAATGAAGCTCCTGTAGCTAACATTAAAGTGACTGATGATAATACTTCTAAAGTAAAATTAGATGGTAGTGGAAGTACAGATGATAAGCGTATCATATCATATAAATGGAAAGATGGTACAAAGACAATATCATCAAAAACGTATACTGTTGATAAAAAAGGAAAACATAAAATAACCCTAACTGTGGCTGATGATGATAATAAAACAAATTCTGCTACCGTAAATATTGAAGTAAAATAAATAAGATAATCTTTAACAATTCCTTTGAGTCTGTTAAGATTATCTACTTTCCCCTATGGATGTTTATAGTTTTTTAGAAATAAAATCTATAGGATTATTATTATTTTTTTCTTTAATTCTTCTTTACAACCTGCAAAAAATATTTTACTATTTTAAACAAAAAAGCTTACTAATCAAAAATAAAACACTTAAAAAATTAAAACGTCTCTCTTGGGAAGATTTTGAACGATTAACGATGGAGCTCTTTGCAAAAGAAGGATGGAAAGTTCAAGGCAATGAAAAAAAAGGTGCGGATGGAGGGGTAGATATATGGATGAAGAAAAAATTATTTACCAAAAGAAATATTTCTGCTATTGTACAATGTAAACGATATGATGATGCACTCGTGACAATAAAAGTGATACGTGAGATGTATGGGCTAATGCATGAATATGGTGTTGATGAGGCATATATCGTTACTACGAGTCGCTTTACTAAAGAGTGTTATCCTTTTGTTGAGGGTAAAAAGATGACACTTATTGATGGAGAAACACTCGTCAAACACATAGCTAAGGTTGTGTAAGCTTCATATTTTTCAAAATCTTCTTTACTCACACCACAGTCTGGACATTTCCAATCATCGGGGATATCTTTAAAGGCAGTACCTGGGGCTATGCCACTATCTGGGTCACCCAGTACAGGATCGTAGATGTATTCACATATGGTACAAATATATTTTTGACTCATGTTTTATCCTTTTTTATTTTAGTATATGTTTTTGCTGTGTAATCTATGTTGAGTTATGGTTATGAATGTAATCTAAACATGGTAAAATACGGTAATTTTAACTAAGGATAACGTATGTCAATCAAATGTGCATTTTTATTTCCCGGTCAAGGGTCTCAGTCTGTAGGAATGGGAGAAGATTTTTTTAACAACTCAGATGTAGCCAAACAAATGGTAGCAGATGCCAGTGGTAGAACGGGGATTGATTTTGAAACACTTCTTTTTAGTGAAAATGATGATTTAGGTCAAACAGAGTTTACTCAACCTGCTATCTTGCTAGTAGGGGCTATGGCTCATAAACTTTTTATAGATG
>Ga0256827_10001854_pt1 | contig 13678 bp, 14 predicted proteins | sample CV84metaG_FD_185977 | JGI IMG/M metagenome (GOLD analysis project Ga0256827, IMG submission 185977) | Hydrothermal vent microbial communities from East Pacific Rise, Pacific Ocean - CV84 | ecosystem: Environmental > Aquatic > Marine > Hydrothermal vents | place: Pacific Ocean: East Pacific Rise... | reverse complement strand
TCCCATGATGCTCCTCTTTAAATGCATGAGCACTTTTTTGGGTTTTAAAAGGGATCAACTCATGTCCCATCGGACCATAGACATCTGAATCCAACACATAAAAAGCCTCTTTTGCAGAGATCATTTCAAGTGTATAATAATCACTCACTGCTATTTTAGAGAGTTTGGTACGATCATAGATGAAATCTCCATCAAAAATGTAGTATTTCATCATATCTTTGACACCGTCAAAATAGTAGATCTTTCCCTCCATCTCCATCATCGCTGCCCACTTTGGATATTTTGATACAAACATACCGCATACAGGACACTTCGCATCATGAGGTACCGCGATATGGTCACTATGACTTTTTTTATTCCCGTGATGAATAAAATAGGCTACTGCTTCTAATTTACTTTTAGACAAAGGAGGACAAGCTTTAGAAGCTTTGATCTCCTGTATGGTCTTTTTAACACTTTTACTTACTTTAGGTAGCTTACTTGCTTCACACATCACCTTGACGATACGTTCACCCTTTTGTGCAAGTTTCATTACTTTGACAGTATCACTTTGATCTGCAAAGAGAGATACTATACTCCATAATATTATAAAAACAGCTCGTGTCAAATCTATCCTTTTTTATTTTCAAAAGCTTTTTAACTCTATCTATTTTTTAAGTAGAGTCCTACAGCTTGCATCTGCTTACCGTTCAACCCTTTACAAAGCTTATTGCTCATAATAAATGCTTTCGCTTCAGCAGTCGATATGAACTTTTTATCGGTTTTCTGACACATTTTGCCATACATCATTTCACCTTTTTTTGTCATCATTGCCTGTTTTTTAGCAATCATCTTGCTATCATTAGAAAAATCTGCTTTAGCTGCCTCTATAGCACCTTTAAAGTTTGTTACCTTTCCTCCATTTTCACGGACAAATACATTTGCTTCACGTTCTGAGGAAAAAGCATACTTACTTACTTTTGTCATTGTGCCTTTTTTATGACTACCGATAACATAATATGCTTTATTTACATCAATAAACTTTAAACTGTTTGTTGCTACTACTTTAATATCTGTAAGTTTAGCACCCTTATTCATATCTTCAATAAGACAGTGAATAGAACAATACTGCTTTGTCTTACCATTAACACTTGCAACATGATTTGTCTTATAGAACATAGGCAGTGTCATACCACACTCAGGGCAGAACATTTTTGCTTTCCCTTCTTGTAGCAAGGTTACTTTACCTTGAGGAACAGATTGGAACATCTTCATCATCTTTTTAGGTTTTGATTTAGCTTGCATCGCAGCACCACACTTACCTGCTGCACACTTCATCTCTGCCTGAGAAAAATTCATCATTGCACCTAAAGCCAATAGTATTACTAACACTTTTTTCATATTTTAATCCTCATATCATTTTAATACTATAGTAATATATTAGTGTTAAATCAGTGTTAATAGAATCTATGTATCTCTTCCATAATATTTGCAAATTCTATATCATCACCTTTCTCTTTTAAAAAGGAGATAAGATATTTTTCAGAAGCTTCCACCCCTTCACTTTTTTCTATCTCTAACAGCTTGGCATAGAGGTCTGCGATGATCTCAAGTACATGTTTAGAGATGCTCTTCCTGGCAGCATGATACCCTATGATCTCTCCAGTATCTGTATCTCGTCTTGATTCAAACTCAGTGAATATCCAATAGTATCGTCCATCTTTAGCAAGGTTTTTGACCACTGCATTGATATTCTTACCTTGGCTGATCGTCTCCCATAAAAGTTTAAAAACCACTTTGGGCATATCCGGATGACGTACAATACTATGTGCCTTGCCCATAAGTTCTTCTTCTGTGTAGCCACTGACTTCTATAAAATAATCATTGACAAAAGTGATCTTTCCTTTTTCATCTGTCTCTGAGACAATATAGCGTTTTGGGTCAAGAACTATTTCTTCATTGATCGGTGTCGGTTTAGTCATCTTAGCTCCTTTGGTTAAATTCTTCCATTTAAAAGTCGTATCAGTGCATCTGAGACTTCATCAAACTTTAATATACGTTTTCCATTCTGCTCTGCTGCAAACTTTTTAGCTACTGCTTCATTTTCAAAAGCGACCAGATCATCTCCTGCAGGTGAAGTTGCACTGCTTCCATAGACATATAAAGCTGTTTCTGCATTGATCGGCTTCACCGTTGCATAATCTGTGACAACGATCTTTGAAAAATCTCTTTCATTCTTTACACCTACATCAAACCATTTTCCAGGTCTATGGTAAAATTCAAACATTGATTTAGGACTAGAAAAATAGACTGTTTTTCCATTTCTTACTTCTATTTTTGCTATCCATTTTGGGTTTTTATACACTTTTGTATGTCGTACAAGACATGTGGTATTTTTATCATACGTTAAAAAATATTTTTTCTCAACCTGAAAAGGCTTCACCTCTGCTTCAGCAAAAATCAAACTTGTCAAAAACAGTAACACTACTAATAATTTTTTCATCATAACTCCTTTACACCAAATCTTTTTTACTAAATATCCTAAAGCCCAAAAAGGCAAAAAGTATCCCTAACGCAAGTGGATAGACGATAGAGAGTAATACAAACATCTTCTGAGACATCATATCTAAAATATAAAATGCCACTGGACCCATCACTGTAAGTTCAGGGTCAAAAAGTGAGATAGCTGCCACTCTGAAGATCTCCATGGGGTTGATCATAGCGATCCCTATGATCAACTCTGTATTGATACGTTGCTGCATCATCAATGAGATAAGTGCGATATCAATAAAGGCTAAAAGAAATATCCATACAAAAAAAGAGATCCCCAGTGCCATCTCTGATGATTTCACAATAGAAGAGACAAAGAAGGCTATCCCGAGAAAAGCTGAACTCATAGCAAAAAGTAGTCCCGTATAGAGAAAAAAGATACCCCATGGCACATCAGCACCTTTGAACATACCGTAAATGATCGCAAAGAGCATCGCCATGAAAACTGGTAAAAACACAGTAATAAAACGTCCAAAAACCTTACCCCAGTAATACTGTTTCAAAGAGATAGGGAAAGAGAGCATATACTCCAAAATATGACTGTCTCTATCTCCGGAGATAGAACGTACAGTAGTGACCAAGATAAAGATCGGCAAGATCACAATAGTGACTTGAATATACATAAGCAGAAGCCTACTTAATCCTGAAAATCCCATTACTTGAGACTCTGTGATCCCTGCGATGAAAAAGAGAGCTATCAAGCCACCAAAGACTAGAGAATAGACAATAAACCAGTTGGCTCTAATAGACTCTTTCAAATCAAGATAGGCGATAAGTAATAAATTTTTCAATATGCTTTCCTACTGTTATTTTTCGTTTCGATCTCTAAGATACGTTTAAAAAGAGCATCATACCCGACGATCTCTTCCCCCTCTTTGATGCTCTCTTTTTTCTCATGTGCTGCAAAACCGTATGCCATAGGGGTAATATTATGTGCATCATAAAAGGCGCTTCTGGCATCTATCCATTTACCCGTCTCTATATCGGTGATCCATATCTTTGCTTTATCTTTCCATGAAATATTTTCATCTTCGAACCAAAGCAAAGTACACCCGATATCATCGAACATATAGGCTCTGCCGTTTTGAGGGTTGATCACCTGTACTGCATGGTGTCTGTCACTGGTGACCATCTTACATCGTTCACACATATCTCTGTCCCAATGTACTTCATGCAATGCTGTAGAGATCTCTTTTTTTTCACATCCGTTAAAACCCGAAAGTAACAACAGAGAAAAAAAGATTCCTTTAACAACGCTCATCAGAGACTACCTTTCCCATATCCATGTAGATCTGACGGTTCACAATGGATTGTACCTCTTCAATACGGTGCGTAACAAACAAAGAAAGTGTCTCTTTTTGACTCTCTTTTATGAGCCTATAAAAATCATCTCTTGCCTTAGGATCAAGGTTTGCCGTAGGTTCATCATAGATGACAATATCACTCTGCTTTGCCAAAGAGATAGCAATCAACAGTTTCTGCTTCATCCCTCCGGAGAGCTTAAAAAATGATTTATGTAGATTTGATTTGACATCCAGTTTCATCTCATTGGCATAATGATAGATCTCTTTTTCATCCACACCTGAACTCTTACAGACATAAGAAATAAGCTCACTCAAGCTTAGTTTGATCGGTGGGGGAAGCTGTGGTACAAAACTGATATGTTTCAATACTTCTGTACGCTCCGTAATAGGATCAAGTCCATTCACCAGTACTGACCCGCTGTTTGGATGATAGTACCCTAATATGGAACGAATAAGTGTTGTTTTTCCTGCTCCGTTAGCTCCCATGAGAGCAATAGCATCACCCTTATGAAAATCAAGTGTCACATGATCTAAAGAGAGGGTCTTCTCAAATTTTTTAGTTAAATCTTTTATCTGTATCATCTATACTAAACTCTTCAATCTAAAATCAAATTTCAATGCATCTTCATGACATACATCGATGCATCTTCCGCATAGTGTACAGTCTGCACCTGTAATATAGGCTGTTTTGATCTCTTTTTCATCGATCTGTTTTTTGTACTTCGCTTTAGTGATCTCCAAAACCTGATTTTCAAAACAGACATCATGACAAACCATACAGCTGTCACAGTTGTCGTTCCACTCTATTCTAAGTGCCGACAGTTTTCCAAGATACCCATATGTAGTACCGATAGGGCAGACATAGGTACACCAAGCACGACGAGAGACAAAAACTTCAAGTAAAAAGACCAGTGCAACCCAAATAAATGCCAAAGACCAACCATATGCGATAGCTCTACTCATAATACCTACGACATTGAATGTCTCAAAGACCAGATAACCACTTGTAAATGCCAACACCGCAAACATTACCCAAAAAATATGTCTAATACGATGATCAAATTTAATACTCTTAATAATCTTCTTCTTCACCAATGTGTTGTGCCACTTTTCTGCAACCTCTGAGAGTATCCCATAAGGACAGACCCATGCACAATAACTTCTACCGCCGACTAAAAGATATAAAAGTACAATCGTACTTGTCCCAATAATGATATTAATATGAAGATGATGCTCAGCTAAAAACATCTCCAACGTTGTAAAAGGGTCAATAAGGTGAAAGCCTAAAAAACGAGAACCGTTCAAAGTTCCTTCCAGAGTTTGGATATCTATAGAGAAAGATAAAAAGAAGAGTAAATGTATAGCGATCACAAGTATCCATCGCTTTGCACGATAACTTAAGCCTTTTTTACCTTCTCTGTCCGTACTGAAAAATGTAGACCAGAATGTACTGTTTTTTATGGTCTCTCGATTGTTATACTTATCCATATTGTTTCTCCCTCTTAGGTACGATCACTGTTTAGCTGCTTCAGCACGTGCTGGGAATTCACCGATCTCATCTGCAAATATTTTTAGATCCTCTTCACTGAGTGGGATCAAAAGTCCTTTCATGACTATATTCTCTTTTCTTCCCGATTTAAATTCAATCAATTTTTTGTAAATTGCCTCTGCACTTTGTCCAAAAAGTTTTGGTCCCATCATCTTTTTACCGTTTTGGTAACCTGAACCATTTACCCCATGACATGAAGCACATTTACTTTTATAGGCTTGGCTTACTTTAAATGCACCTGCACTTCCTGCTTTATCTCTAAGCGCATTGAGTTCATCATTCTCTTTTTCTCTATCATCTTTCTCTTTGGCTTTGGCCGATGATGCATTGGTACGGTCACCCATATCAGCAATAACTTTTCCATGAACACCACCATTATAAGCTCCACCATTAGAAGCAACCCATCCTGCAACACCTACGATTAAAAGTACTAAAATTCCTACGATTGCATTTTTCACTATTTTTTCTCCCTCATCTTTTTAATTTCTTTATTAAATTCATAAATTTCATCTGCCAATACACGTATCTCATCTTCACTCATCATATGGATCAGATCATCCATAAGAGGATTTGACTTTTTCCCACTTTTAAAATCTGCAATGGCATTATAAATAAAGTCTGCATCACGAGTCAGTAAAGAAGGGCCAATAATACCATTTGCATAGTCATCATGACAGGCAGAACATTTGACTCTGAATGTTTTACTTAATTTTTTGACCAACATTGATACCTGTACTTTTTCGTAGGGACTACGTATATTGATATTAGCATCTATAGTTGTTCTTGGTTTTGCTCTTACAGAAGCATCTTCATTGGCAGGTTTTGCATTTTGATCATACTCACTTTTAATATTGTAGTCATAGTAGTATGATTTACTTTGTGCTTTATCTGTTTTTTTCTCTTTTACTTTGATCTCTTGTGCATTTTCATTCACAGAGATCTCTATTTTGGCTGCTTGCTCAGCTTTTGCAACGTTGCTTTGTAGATTCTCTTTTTGATTCTTTTGTTTTTTCTCTTCACCGCAACCTGTTAAAAAAACAAATAGCACTAAAACAGAAGTTAAAACATAGAATTTTTTATATGTCACTATCATCTCTTACTCCTAAACTTTTTCGCTATAAAACTGTTCATAGGTTACTCTTGGTTTTACTACGATCGACGGTGTCGATGTTGGACACACCTCTTGACATGCACCACAACCGATACACCCGTCATAGATCTCCGGTCTCTGTCCACCTTTTTTATCCGGTACCATAGTAATAGCACTCAAAGGGTTGGGGATAGGACAAATATCTGCACAAAGTGTACACGCTTTTCCCTCATATTGATCAAACTTTTCAAGTACTTTCAGTTCTAGTTCTGTGACATTTCTTGTACCATCAATAAACTGATGCATTTTCTCATTATAACCTTTAGGAACAGGTGTTTTACTGATCCCCAAACAGGTATCAGGGAATTCCAATACTGCGATCCCCATCTTGATGTCTTCGGCTTTTTCACAACTATGATCTAAAGCTCCACTAGGACAAGCCAAGACACAAGGTACTGCGGTACAAGCATAACATCCTCTCTCATTGGCATCGATATAAGGCGTTCCTACACCATGTCCCATACCAATGTCAGACAACTTAATAGAGTGGTAAGGACACACTTGCAGACACTGCCCACACTTGATACAGAGTGCCAAGAACTCTTTTTCATTGACAGCACCCGGTGGACGAAGTCTATTTTCTGCCTTCACTGCTTGTGTAGAGAAAACAAATCCACCTGCAAAAACAACACCAAGTACACCTAAGGTGGAGTACTTAATAAATTCTCTTCTATCTGTTTTAATTTTTGCCATAATTATCCTTTGATTTTCACTTTTGGTTGTACATCTTCCATGAGAAACAGTGGCTTGGTAAATGGTGCCAATTTTGCTAAAAAGTTCAATAAAGATATCACCGGTGATGCGTAAAAGAATTTCACATCAGGATTATAGACCCACAGCTGATCCGCGTACTGATAGACTTTATGCGGTGTATCTCCTATATTATCTCCATCTCTGTCAAATCCTTCATACTTATCCCAATAATTTCTGGCAATCTCATTCTCATTGGTCTTGCTTCCACGACTGTCATTGACAATATCTTCAATATTACCCATGATCGTATTCTCTCTGATCACGTTGTTTTCACTCAATGAGTGAAAATGAAGTGCTTCTGCATTATAGAGTATTTTATTGTTCTCTATCCAATTATGTGTATCTGGTTCAAAAGGAGAGCGGTCAATATAGAGCCCTTGTGCATTGTAAAGCACTGTATTATTTTTTAAGGTAAAGTTAGAAACATCTTTTAATCCTATTCCCATACCTGTAGCCCCTAAAGAACTTTTTATTACATTCCCTATGGCTATACTGTCTTGAGAATACATAAAGAAAATACCTACAGAATTAAGCTCATAGGTATTGTCTTTGATCAAGTTCTTCCCTGCATACATAAAGTGTAGAGAATAACGGTTCTCTCTTCCGTAATTCTTCACTATTTCATTACCGTGAGAGTACCACACTACCATATCTCGTGACTTAATAAGTGAATTTTCTTTGACAATATTATCATTACTGTACCAAAGACGAAGTCCATCGCCACGCAAACCCAGATCCAGATCTTTAGAGGTGATCTTGTTATTTGCAATAATAGAATTACTCACCATCTGCATATCGATACCAAAGAGACAATCCTCTATTACACAATGACTGATCTCACACTGTTTCCCCTCAGAGAGTTTAATAGCAGCATCCAATTTTTCATGTCTACTCCCACTCCCTATGATCTTGAGGTTTTTCAGAGTGATAAATGAACCTTTCGCTGTGATCACCGTACCGTTACCCTCGCCGTCTATAATGACACCATCCTCTTTACCGATAATCGTAATAGGTTTGTGAATAACGATACTTCCTTTATAAACCCCTGCAGGAAGTTTAAGTATAGCTCCAGTTGGTGCTTTATCTATAGCATCTTGTAAGACATTTGCATAAAGCAAATTGAATAATGCTAAGAGTAAAACACCTACTTTTATTCTCATACTTATTTTCCTGTTTCTCTCATCGCTTTACTTTTTGCAAAGAATGCTAACAGACTCAAGAGACTGATCGCAACTAACATATAAAAACCTATTGTTGGGTAAGAGTGTGTCGTAAACTGTGCGATCTTTCCATCACCAAATACGGTTGGCATGAACGGTTTGATCTTAAACGCACCCCAATCATGAAGGTTATGCCCAAACCAGTAGAGCCAATAAGAGTAATCCATGATAAACAGTATTGGCAACGAAACAGGTATGAGCATTAACAGATTCAGTAATGTATTATTATAGGCAATGAACAATACTATGATCAATGTCAGCAATAAAAGTGCATAAGGACCAATGGCACGTTCAAAATGTCCACCTACCCACATAGGATCCATACCTACATAATGATTGATCGTATTCATTTCATGTACTTCTCCACTATATCCGTCAAAATGGAAAAAGACAGGGATACCTTCAGGAAATGCCTCTTTAGGGTAGTTAGGTGCTTCAAGCGATACTGCCCAGATAGGGAGAGAAGCTACACCTATTTCAGAAGAGCTATCGATCATCTTCATGAGATCATTATGTGATTCTTTAGGTGTAGTAACACTTTTATATCTGCCTTGATTATAAAGGTTCCAAACCTTTGCAGAAAGTGGTGATATCTCATCGATCTTATTTGCTTCTATCTTATTGAGTACTCCGTGAAAAGTAACCATAGGAAAGGTAAAAGCAACGGTCAAAATAATCAAAGCTAACGCAGCAAAAATCTTTGCTTTAGTAAAACTCGGATGCATATATTCTCCTTCGAACTATAAACTCCAATGATTATAACCAAAGAGATCAAAAGAAAAGTTGACACTAATCAATAAAATAGTTTAGCTTATAAAAGTAATAACTTTAAATTATATTTAAGGGGAGGGTTTTGTAGTGGTTAATACTGGTCAAAGGCATCTTGCCTTTGACTCAATATGCTAGAAGAGGTTAGCGTTTTCGTCGATCCATTTAAAGTATTCAACAATACTTTTGATCTCTTCATCATTCATATGCTGGTTAGGCATTTTAAGATTAAAGTAATCAATCATACCTTTCACATACGGATCATCAAATTTATGCTCTGGTGCTTTAATGAATTCAGCAACCCATTTTTCACCATTTTCATGTCTTTGTAATACACCTGTCAAGTCTGGACCTGAAGATACTTTACCTACAACGTGACATCCTGAACATCCACCTTCATCAAATGCTCTCTCACCGGCGGCTGCTGCTGCAGATTGTTTTGTAGCAACTTTCTTAACAAGTAAGTCTTTTGCTCTGATTCCAACATCCGCTGTTTTAACCATATATTGCCAGATCATATTTTCGAAAAGGATCGCTTTTTCATAATCTCCGCCTTTTACAGCTTCATCAGATTTTGCTTTCTGCTCAGCGATTTTTCCATACTGATCCAATGCATCCGTTACAAGGTTTTTCACTGTCTCATGTTTCTCATAGTGGTTCTCTTTAAGGAATTTCACTACAGACTGGATAACTGCATCCGTTGCTGTGTTTACACCTACTGTTTTATCATACTCAGCTTTTAGCTGCTCAGGTGACATCGTCGCCATTTTAAGCTTTTGTGCTGAAACATATTTTTTATTCGGGTCTTTCACCATAAGGTAACCCATCATCTCTAAGTGAAGTGCTGAACAGAACTCTGTACAGTAGTAAGGGAATACCCCTTCAATATCTGCCGTAAATTTAAGCTCAATCGTCTCACCTGGCTCTAGTGAACCGTGAATATCATAATGATCCACTGTAAACCCGTGTGTCTCATCTTGTGCTCTTTCAAGGTTTGTTAAGTACATCGTTACTTCATCACCTTTGTTCACTGTAATTCTCTCAGGATTAATATGAGATCTTACAAGTGTTGCATACACAGTGACTTTGTTTCCTTCTCTTACGATCTTCTCTTGACCGGCAAGTGTTTTACCTACGTGTACTTCTCCTGTTTTAGAATTTGTACCCATTTTATATCGTACTTTTGGATGTAATTTACTTGCACGAATTGCTACCGCTTGATGAGGTTCACCTAGTGGAAGAGGCATATCTACAAGAAGATCCATCGTTTTACCACTTATATCAATAAGTTGGTGGTTTTGTGGGTGCAATGGTCCAACATTTTGGAATCTATCAATTGCTAATTTATTAAGAGAGATAATATATTTCCCTTGAGGATCAGCTGATTTACCCTCCATACCACAAAGGTGTCCAACGTTATAGTGTACATTCTCTTTATCAAGTACTTTCAGTGTCTTATAGTTCCATTTTACAATCTGACTATCAACATAGAGTGAAGTATAAATTTCACCATCTACATTAGAGTACTGGTTATGTAAAGGCCCAAGACCCAATTCAACTTGCCCATGAAGAGCAGATTTCATATCAAGAATAGGTATACCATAAGGGTCTTTTCCTACATACTTTTTAGCATCTATAAGCTTTTTGATCTTACTCCATTTATAGACTGAAGCATGCGTATCAAGCTTACCACAAACTGTAATGTACTCACCATCCGGTGAAACATCTACACCATGTGGAGATTTAGGTTCAGGGATAAGAAATAGTGCATCATTTTTAACAGCTACATCCATAGGGATCACTCTGATACCATTCACTACTTTTACATTTGCTTTATCTTCTGCAAGTTTTGCTAACTTTTTCCAATTATACACATGTAAAAAATCTGTATCATTTCTAGACATACCTGCTTCATTTGGTGGCATACCTACTTCTATCCCACCTGTATACATCTCTGTATTAAATGAATTCGTGAATCCCCAACCATCGGATACACCTTTACCTGCATCAGACAGATCTTGCATATACGGAGGTAATTCAAGTACAAATGATTTATCTTGTTCAATACGTCCTTTTTCAGGATTGAATTTCCACATAGTCACACCACCACGATACGTCTCTTTATACTCTTCGATCGGGTGATAGTTATTATCAAACGGTGCAGCATATTGTGCTGCTTCGATGATATAGTCAGAATTTTGTGTAAAGAATGCTCCACCATGTGCAGATTTAAATACCGGATTGACTACTATTTGCTTGGTTTCAAAATCTTCCAGATCAATGACTGCAAGTCTTGGATTGGCTTTATCGTTGATCACCAACCATTTACCGTCATATTTACCATCTTTTTCAGAAAGCCCAGGGTGGTGTGTATCTCCCCAGTTAATCTCTCTTCCTCTAATGTTACCTTGTCTAAGTACTTTAAGTGAATCCACATCATACCCATACCCTTGCCATGGCTCAGGTGTAAATACAGCAATATACTTTAAGATTCTCATAGACGGAACACCATAAACGATCATCTGTCCAGACTGTCCACCAGAACTGAAAACAACAAATTCATCTCTACCACCGGTAGGGTTATATGTTTTTGCTGCACGGATCACATCGTTTTCCGTTAAGCCTCTATCTTTCATTACTTTTTCTAAAGCTCCTGAACCGAAGACTGTTGTAGCAGCCAAGGCAGAACTTAGAAAAAGTGTTGAAAGTTTATTTAACTTGTAACTCATCTTTCCTCCTCCAATTAATAAATAAAATAGATTTAGACCTCTCTAAATCAACGCCTATTTGTTTAATAGCAATAAGAACCCCTTAATACTATTAGCAAACACTCTTCATTATAACGAAAGACGATAATAAATATAATTGATTTATATCAAGAATTTAACACTAATTTAACAATTGAAGTTAGGTTGAGACTATTCTACTCAAATTTAGTAATACTGAAGTACCTTGATCCTTTTGTGATTGTATCTGAATATCTATCCCTTCTTCATCACAATATGCCTTCACCAAAGCAAGACCGATCCCCTCACCCTCTTTTTTACTGTCACCTTGATAATACCGTTCATACACACGAAGCAGTTGTGTCTCGTCCATTCCTATACCTTTATCGGTGATAGTAAGCAGATTTTTTTCTAAAGTAATGACAATAGGTATCTTTTTATCGGAATACTTCATCGCATTCATCAGCAAATTATCGATCATTTTTTCAAAACCGATCTTATCTGCTTTAAGCTCTAACGCATCTACTGTGAATTCAAAGCGGTTTCTCCCAAAGGCTTCAAAAACTTCTAAACGTTCCTGCAGTACATTTTTTAAAGAAAAGATCTCTTTTTCTATAGGGTGTATCTCTTTTTTGATACTATAGACCAACTCTTTGTAGAGTCTTTCAAGTCTTGTAGAGGATGACTCTATCCTCTCTAAACGCTGTAGACCTTTTTCATCTTCCATACGTTTTTTTAAGAGTGTGGTATTGGCTTTTATGGTGGAGAGAGGGATATTAAGTTCATGTAGGATTTCAGAGCTAAGTTGCGAAAGGCTCTCATCAAGCTGGGCTTTAGGCGCAAGTAAATGTGTAGAGATGATCACTCCCCATCCTGCTGACAAAACCAACACCATCGCTCCTGCAATAAGAAAATTACTTTCTGTAAATCCCTCATTTTTTAAAAACCAATAGAGAAAACTCAACAGCATGGCTACACTTGTAAAATACCCCAATGCAGCAAGCAGTGTCTCTTTCTTCATGACACCCACTTATACCCTATACCGCGTACATTGACTATGGCTTGGGGAAAATACTTTTTAAGTTGTGTAATATACACCCGAAGTGACCCGTCACTCGCATGCTGTCCTGCTGCCCATAGTCTGTTTTTGATCACTTCAGTGCTTACTACTTCACCTCTGGCTTCTACAAGCAGTACCAACAGTTCTACCGCTTTTTGTGTGACTTCAAGCGGTTCATCATGCAAATAGAGTGTTTTTGCAACCATATCTAACGTGTATTCACCTATACTTACTCTCTCTTTCCTTACCTGACGACGCAACAAGGCTCCGATCCTAAGCAAGAGTTCATCAAGGTCAATGGGTTTTTTCATATAATCATCTGCCCCTGTTTCAAACCCTTGGGTCAAGGATGCTTTGTCATCTCGGGATGTCAAAAAGATCGTGGGTGTCATATCACCGCTGTCACGTAGTTTTTTAAGTAGGTCAAAGCCGTTCTCATAAGGAAGATTCACATCAAACAGGTAAAGATCATAAGGATGTTGATAGCTAAGGTCCAATGCAGAGTAAGGGTCTAATGCCGTATCAACATCAAATCCCTCTTCATCTAAAAAGTCTTGTAGGGTTTCATTGAAGAGTTGATCATCTTCTAAAAGGAGTATTTTTGTAGCCAAATTGTATT
>Ga0256827_10001853_pt1 | contig 13683 bp, 8 predicted proteins | sample CV84metaG_FD_185977 | JGI IMG/M metagenome (GOLD analysis project Ga0256827, IMG submission 185977) | Hydrothermal vent microbial communities from East Pacific Rise, Pacific Ocean - CV84 | ecosystem: Environmental > Aquatic > Marine > Hydrothermal vents | place: Pacific Ocean: East Pacific Rise... | reverse complement strand
GTAACATCGTCTAACCATTTAGACATTAAACTTAAATGACCAGCTGATTGTAAACTAGAAACTGCAGACAATATACCTAAGAAGAATAATACAGTAGGAATATCTACTTTCTTAAGAATATTAGAAACCATTAAATGAGATTTAGCTTCTTCATCACGTTTTCTATTCTTAAATTCGCTCAATCCCCAAACAATACTCAAACCTAACAACATTCCTAAATATGGAGGAAGATGAGTTACTGTTTTGAAAACAGGAACAAATAATAATGCACCAACACCAACAATTAAAAATAACACCTGCTCACCATGAGTTGTAAACACCTTAGCACCACCAGCATTTTCTGGAGTTTTAACTTCACCTTTCATAGAGAAAGATGTAATTGCTAAAGGAACAATCATTGCAACCAAACTTGGAATAAATACCATAAGTATTACATTTGCAGCAGTAATTTGACCACCTATCCAAAGCATAATAGTAGTTACGTCACCAATAGGAGACCAAGCACCACCAGCATTAGCAGCAATTACAATCATTGCAGCAAAGAACCAACGAGTTTCTTTATCATCAACTAACTTCTTAAGTAATGTTACCATAACAATAGTAGTGGTAAGATTATCTAATGCTGCTGACATGAAGAATGTTAATACACCTAATATCCAAAGTAGTTTTACTTTATTTTTAGTTGTAATTTTATCTGTAATTAGTTTAAATCCTTGATGATGATCTACAGTTTCTACAATAGTCATTGCTCCAAGAAGAAAGAAAAGAATTTCAGATATTTCTGTTAAATGATGACCTAGCTCATGCTTTACGAAGTGATTTGCTAAATCTGCAGTTTGCTCTGGGCTCATTGTATAGCCATTTATCAAAGCATTCCATGATACACTATTCCCAAGTGCTAAAATATCAACACTATTTAAAGCATATATGGCCCATGTTAAGGATCCAATTAAAAGAGCAGAAGCTGCTTTATCTAGCTTCAAAGGATGTTCTAAAGCTATCATCATATAGCCTAAAACAAAGACAACTACCATTAATATAAACATTTGTATTTCAATTTTAAAGATTAATAATGGCGGCAAATGTAATAAAGCTATCGATATAAAACACCATAATAATTTAACATAATTTCACAATTGACAAATCTCACTTTCAATAGTGATGTGTGGTATAATAATTATTATACTAATTGAATATTTGTATAAGTTTGTATATTAAATCAACAATATTCAATAAACTAATTATTAAAAATTTAGAGTCAACATTGAAAAAGATAATTATTTCAGTAAGTAATGATTTATATAGCGACCAACGTGTACGTAAAGTATGTGATAGCCTGTTAAATATGGGATTTGAGATTACACTACTAGGGCGAAAACTTCACGACTCTAATAATATGCCTAAAAGAAATTATAAAATCATAAGGTTTCCTTTAACTTTCAAGTCTGGCCCTCTTTTTTATGCAAATCTAAATATTAGATTGTTTTTCTATTTATTGTTTCATAAAGCTGATGTACTATTAGCCAATGACCTTGATACTCTAACTGCAAACTATATAGTTTCTAAGATTAAAAGAATACCATTGGTTTATGATTCGCATGAATATTTTACTGAAGTTCCGGAATTACAAGGAAGACTAGCTAAGAAAATATGGGTGAGAATTGAAAAGTATATTTTTCCTAGATTAAAAAATATATTTACTGTAAATAAATCAATTGCTGATATATACGAAAACAAATACAGTGTAAATATTAATATTATAAAAAATCTTCCAAATAGAAAGAAACCAGAGAAACTTAAAACAAAAGAAGAATTAGGGCTTCATACAAATCAAAAATACCTTATACTTCAAGGAGCAGGAATAAATATTGACAGAGGTGCTGAAGAACTTGTTATGGCTATGAGATATATTGATAAAGCAAAATTACTTATAGTTGGAAGTGGTGATGTACTTCCTATATTAAAAGACATGGTAATAAAAGAGAACCTTGGTAAAAAAGTTATTTTTATTGCTAAGCAGAATCCCGAAATTTTAAAATCATATACTGCTATTAGCGAATTAGGGATTAGTATTGACAAGAATACAAACCTAAATTATAGATACAGTTTACCAAATAAGATTTTCGATTATATACAAAGTGGAATACCTATATTAGCCTCAGATTTACCGGAAATTAGAAAAGTAGTAGAAACATATCAAATTGGCTTAATTATAAAAAATCACAAGCCAAAAGAAATATCTGAGAAAATTAATCTTATGCTAAGTAATGATTTCAAACAACAAAGGCAAAATGAAATATTAAAAGCGGCAGAGGAACTAACTTGGGAAAGTCAAGAACATATTCTACAGAAAGTCTATTCAAAATTTTTATAAATGAACGAAAAACATTTACATATTATTTCCTTTGATATCCCCTTCCCTGCCAATTACGGTGGTGTTATTGATGTATTCTACAAAATAAAGGAGTTGTTTAAAGCGGGGATAAAAGTTCATTTACATACTTTTCAGTATGGAAGGGATTATGCTCCTGTTCTTGAAATGTTTTGTGAGGAAGTTCATTATTATCCTAGGAAAACAGGCATTCTATATAATATGAGTTCTACACCTTATATTATACTGAGTAGAATTTGTGGGAAATTAATACATAAATTAAATGAAGATTCTTATCCTATACTTTGCGAAGGGATGCACACCTGTGGTTTATTATTAAGTCCTATATTAGTCGACAGAAAAATAATTTATAGATCATCAAATATTGAACATCATTATTATAGGGGACTTGCAAAAAACGAAAGGAATATTTTCAAAAGATTTTATTACAATAAGGAAGCTCAAAAACTTGAGAATTGGGAAAATAACCTTTCAAAGGCTTCTCTTTTCTTAACTGTGAGCAAAGAAGACCAGAAATACTATGAAAATAATTTCCCAGATAATAAGATTGAGAATATTTTTTCTTTCTTCCAACAGGATGGGATTAACTTTGTTGAGAATAAAGCTAAAAAGTATGTTTTATTTCATGGTAAACTTAGCGTTCAAGAAAACATCACCTCTGCAAATAGAATAATAAATGAAATTGCCTCTAAAAGTAATTATAGTTTTATAATGGCTGGAATGGATCCTGATAAAAGCATAATTGAGAACGCAAATCAACACAATAATGTAGAAGTGATATCAAATCCAGATGATAATAAAATGGAAAGTCTTATTGCAGGTGCTCATATAAACTTACTTTTAACAGACCAACCTACAGGACTAAAACTCAAACTACTAAACTCTATATACCAAGGAAAACACTGTTTAGTTAATGAAAAAATGTTAGTTGGTAGTGGGTTGGATAAATGTGTTGATATAGCTAACTCTAACGATGAAATTATTGATTCTATACAAAATCTAATGCAGAAGAGTTTTACAATAGAAGACTATGAACAACGCAAAAAACTAATTCCAGATGAATATTGTAATCAGTATAAAGTTGAGAAATTAATAAAGCTAATTTTTGATTAATTTAGAATAAGTGAATCAACTTCTTTCTCTGTAACAATTCCATCACCAAACATTAGAATACGTCCAGGATACTCTTTAATCATATTATAATCGTGAGTAGCCATAACAACAGCACGACCACTTTTAGCTATCTCGAATAATAAATCCATAATCCCTTTTGAAGTTTCTGGATCAAGATTACCTGTAGGCTCATCAGCAAGAATAAGTTCTGGCTCATTAATTAAGGATCTAGCAATAACAATTCTTTGTTGTTCGCCACCAGATAGTTGATGTGGCATTTTATGACCCTTTGTTTCCATTCCAACTTTCTTAAGAACTTCTGCTATGCGTTGCTCCATTTGTTTTTTGTCTTTCCATGCAGTGGCTTTCATTACAAAAATCAAATTATCATTCACTGTTCTATCCATTAATAGCTGAAAATCTTGAAATACAATTCCCAATTTTCTTCTTAAAAAAGGAATTTCTTTATTCTTAAGTTTTTTCAGATTATACCCTACAATAGTAGATTCCCCATTTACATGAGGCAAATCGGCATAAAGATATTTTAACAAACTACTTTTACCACTGCCTGTTCTTCCAACAAAGTATACAAATTCACCTTTATTAACCTCAAAATTAACTTTTGATAATACAAGCAAATCTTTCTGTAAAACATCCACATTATTTAGTTCTAAAAGAGTATCCATCGTTATTTAATATTATTAATATACTTTATCTCACCAAACTCAAGAGTATCAACTACTTCGCATATAGGGTTAACAAAAGCTTCCATATCAGCCTTTATCAAACTACTTTTTACATTATCAAATTTAAAGTAGGCAATTAGAGTGAAACTATCATCTCTAATTTGCAAATAATTAGGTATTTTACCACCTCCCTTTATTTTTAAAAGATACATTCTATAAAGTTTATTTATTGCAGCACGAAAATACATCTTTTTTTAGTGATTCAGAATCATTTTATTGACAAATTATTAGGTTTTTATTATTCAATAATTAATTATAAATTAGCCGACTACATATATAACTTATTTTATTATTCGTATTAAATCCATAAATCTAATAAAGATAAAGGTTTTTGCATAATAATAAAGATAATAATGTAATTAGTTTTTTATAGTATCAATGTCAATTTAGTATAAATAAACAAGTTCATCAGTTTGAGAGTTATTAAATTTTATTTTACTGTCCTGTTTGTTTTAATATTTGGGAATATTTATGCTCAACAGCAATATATTTCTTTTAATATTGATGGACCATCATCTGTAGATACTGAACCCAGTAGAATTATTACAGATAATGGTATAGATGGAGTTGTTGTTGAATACAATTTCAACAAGGCTATTATTCACAATAAAACAGAACAGAACGACTTATATAATTACTTTTTCATAAAAGGGTTTACTCAAAATCAAAATATTGGAAAACCAATGCTTCCTGTACATATTGATTTATTTTATATTCCTGAAGGAGCAAATTGTAATTTAGAAATACTTGATTCAAGTTTTATTACCTATAGCAATTTTAAAATTTACCCATCATTAAAGCAGTTTAGCGATAACTCTGGAGACATAGACCCTACATTTACCATTGACTCATCAGCTTATACTTGTGCAAGTTACTATCCATCAAAAATTGCACAAATAAAGAAAATAGTGAAGATAAAAGGATTGAGATTTGCTCTTATTGAAATACACCCAATTAGAACTAAGACTATTGATGGAGTATTAAAACTGCATTCAAAGATTAAGTATAGATTAAACTTCACAAACAGCTCAAACTACGCAAGTTACAATAATTACAGTCTAGATTTTTTAAAGCGATTCTCAAATATCCCTCTTAATAATTACCAATTAAAGAATGAGATTAATTATTATATTAATTCAATATACCAAGATAAAATATCAAACATTAATTATCTAATAATAAGCCATCAAGATTATAAAAAAGCAGCTAATGATTTAGCTAAATGGAAAATGCAATTAGGTTATAAAACAAAGGTAATACTTGGTACTAACTGGAATACAAATAGCATTAAGAATGAAATTGACAGCATTTATAGTCAATCAAAAAATAAACTTGACAATATTGTTTTATTAGGAGACATTGACAAAGTGCCTTCCTACTCAATAAACTCAAATAGTAGTGATCAAAATTATGTTTTTTTTGATGGAGTAAATGATTTTATTGCTGATGCTAATATTGGCAGAATTTCCGTTAATGATTCCATTGAAGCGAATAGTATTATTAGTAAAATAATTAATTATGAAAAAGATCCAACGAACAATAGCAACTACTACTCTACTGTAAGCAATATTGCTGATTACAATATAGCAGGAGGATCAAATGACAAAAGAAGATATACTGAAACCGCTGAAGAAATAAGTAAATTACTGGAGTTGAAAAATTATACTGTAAATAGAATGTATAGTGCCTCAACGACTTCTAATCCTTCATATTGGAGTAATGACATCTTCTCTAACGGAAATAGCATTCCTAATAATCTTAAAAAGCCTAGTTATGAATGGAGTTATGGAAGTTCTTCCATAGTAAATGAGTTTAATAAAGGTTCATTTTTGATGATTTATCATTCTAATGGATGGACAGGTGGTTGGAGTTCTCCAATATTCAATAAATCAGACATTAACTACATTAATAATAACAACAAATTCCCATTAGTATTGTCACTTGCTGGGAAAAGCGGAAACTTTTCTGAACCAGAATGTTTTGCAGAGAAATTGCACAGAAAAGCTAATGGAGGAGCTATAGCTGTAATATCTAACAGTATAAGTTCATATTCGGGATATAATAATGGCTTTTGTTTAGGCTTTATAGATGCTATTTGGCCTAATAGCAACCTTATACCTAATTTTAACACAACTTATACTAATACATCTCAGATTCCAATTCAAAATGAAATTAATAAAATTGGAGATATTTATTCCCAAAGTGTATTAAAAATGATAGAAGTATGGGGTTCAAATATAAGCTTAATTAAGAAATCAATTAAATCACTGAATATACTTGGTGACCCTAGTATTAGGTTGTGGACTAAGTCGCCATTAAACATAATAGCAATAAATAATGACAGTTTAAGTTGCAATTATGATACTTCCTTAATAATACAATCAAATATTAGCGGTTTAGCCACTTTAATTGTTGATGATGTTTTAGTTTCTAGAAAAACTATTAATGCTGGCATTGACACTCTTTTCTTTAATAAAATTGTTGGTTCCTCGGCAATACTTACAATTAGTAAAAATGGCTATAAACCATATATTTCTAACATTACCATTATTGGAAATTGTATTTATTCAAATTTCAATATTAGTGCTTCCTCATACTGCATTGCGGATAGTTTCATTATAAATAACTTATCTAACGACAGCAATAATAATTACTCATGGTCATTTGGATTAAATGCTACTCCTAATAATGCTCAAGGCATTGGCCCATTTATTATTAAGTACTCTACAGGAGGAGAAAAAGTAATAGAATGTATTGTAACTGATACTAACAATAATATTGGCACTCATACTGAGCAACTAATTGTAGATAGTATTTGTATTAATTCTATTCCAAGTAATGGAAGTTTTATTAATAATGACTGTAATGGAATTCTAATTGATAATGGATATTTTGATAACTATACTAATAACACATTTGGTAGTTATACGATTTCTCCTTTTGGCGCAAGCAATTTATCAATTTCTTTTACAGAATTAGATATGGGTAATGGAAATGACCGAATTAATATTTACGATGGTCCAAATACAAATAGTCCCTTATTGACAACTTTGAGTGGCAGTATTCTACCAAATAGTGCAATTATTAGCAGTTCTAATAGTGTTACAGTTCAACAGATAAGCGATGGTGTAGAAAATAGTAGTGGTTTTATTTTAGAATGGAATTGTATCTCAACAGTATCTAAACCTATTGCTAAATTCTATACATCTGATACAAATAGCTGCAATACAAAGATAAAATTCTATAATCTTTCCACAGAAGCCGTAAGTAGTTATTGGGATTTTGGTGATGGAAATTATTCTACCCAACAAAACCCCATACATACTTATTTACACGATGGGCAATACACTGTTAAACTATTAATTAGTAATTCTATAGGTTATGACAGTCTTATTAAAAATAATTATGTAAATATTTTGCAACTTGAAAAGCCCATTATTAGTGATGCTATAAGATGTAGTGAAGGAGAAGTAGAACTTCGAAGCATGGACACTAATAATACAATTTATTGGTTTGATAATATTTCAAATACTAATCCTTTACATTCTGGAAATACATTTAATACCTTTATTGACACAACTAGAAATTTCTACGCTAGTCAAAAAAAATACTATTCCCCTTTAAGTATCGGTAAATTTGACACAATTGGCAACGGAAGCTTTGCATATATTGGTTCGAACAAAGGTTTAACTTTTGATGTAATAAATAATTCTAATCTAATAAGTATTGACGTATATACAATGAACAATGGTGAAAGAACTATATTTCTATTTAATAGTGCAAATGAATTAATCAATAGTAAAACACTATTTCTAGATTATGGAAAAAACACTATTAATTTAGATTGGGATTTGCAACAAGGTATTGATTACAGAATACAAACTAATGCGTACTCTGGCCTATATTATAGTACAAGCAATATTTCTTTTCCTTATACTGATGCTAATAATAACATTATACTTAAAGGCGATTCTTCTAATTCTAGTTATTTCTATTTTTACAATTGGAAATTACAGAATAAATACTGCATTAGCCCTAGAGAAGAAATTAAAGCAATTGTTTCTGACACATTAAAACCACAGTCTTTTTTTCAAATCAACATAGAAGGTCCTAATATTCAATTAAATAACAAATCAAATTACAGTAACTCTTATTATTGGGATTTTGGCGATGGTGATTTCTCTCTTCTCAAAAATCCAAACCATACTTATAGTAATAATGGGCTATATGAAGTAAAACTTATTGCTTCAAATGATTGTGGAATCAAGTCATACACTAAGAATATTCAAATTGTAAATACATCAATTAAAAGTATAAATAATAATAGCATTAAAATATTCCCTAACCCTGCTACAAACATTATTAATATAGAGTTTAATACTATATTTAGAAATAACGTCAACATTAAGCTTTATAATACCCTAGGACAAGAAATTAAGGAGAACTCAGTTAAAATAAACGCAAGAAATAGTATTATTTCAATAAATACTGAAGATATTCAAAGGGGAATTTATTTTATTATAATAGAAACTGATAATAATATCTTCAGTAGAAAAATTGTATTAGAGTAATTATTGGTTGAAAATATATCCTATAAAGTATTATTACATAATCCTAATTCCACCACCAATTGATGCTATTACAAAACCATTTCTAAATTTAGTTTGATTAATAGTAAAGCTTGAAGTATCAAAATTAAAAGATAGCTTAGCAAAATATTTATCAGCATTATAACCTACAATGAATCTAGCTTTAAAAGTCGGAGATAAGCTTACACCCCATTCACTTCCCTTAAGTTTGTATGCTTGAAATTGCAAACCTAAACCAACATGAGCAATTGCTGTTGCAAAGAAATCATTATAAACATAAGTATATGCGTAGCCTGGTCTAAAATGTAAGCTAATAAAACTTCCTGAGGTGAACTGTGTAATTCCACCATAATATTCTTGCTGACTATATGGGATTATTGTAGAATCACTTTTCAGTCCTGTAAAGCTTATACCAGTTTGTATAGCAAATCCTCCCGCGCTTCTCAGCTGTTTTTCTTTTTGTTGTAAAGCTGCTTTTAGAGAAAATTTCTTTGAAAATACAACATGAGTAAATAAACCAATATTTAATGCTTTAATATCAGACCTAAAAGGATATCCATCTCTTTCATTCCATCCTAGAACATTTAATTCTGGATTGGCTAAATAATAACCTTTGTTTTTTACTAAGTAAAAATCTAGTCCCCAATTTAGAAATTTTGTTTGAGTATTAAGATATAAACCAAAAGTATTAGTTTCACCTTTATCATTTGTATAAGATGGCAAATTAAAGGCAAATCCTAGTTTGAGCCATTTATAAGAAGCCGAAAAACCAAGTTTAACAGGAGTATTAGGTTTATAAATTATTTCATTGCCAACTCCATCAATGTCCGTTAATGAAAAATTATTTGTACGAAAAAAGAATGAAGGTTGTACCATTATTCTGTGAGGATAATGATACACATAATTAGAATCATTATTAGCATGAATTACTTTTTCAATATCAATCTTTTGTGAAAATGAATGAAGCGATCCTATCAAGAAGAAACCAATAAGTACTTTCCAATGCATATACCTAATAGTTATTCAATGTTTGGTAACCTATTAATCTATCCCAATATTGACCCTGGTCTTTATAATAAACAAATATTGTATATTCATTAACTGTCTCACTATAACTACCTTCCGTAAGACTAACAGAACCCGTATTCATTCCATTTGGAACATATAAGTATTGATAGTTATAGTATCCCTGTTTTAAAATCAATGAAGTAGTATATCTTTTTGTTAAATGATCGTAAGCAAGCCTAGATGAATTATCAATTCGCCAATCAGTAAGAGCACCAATAATATAGAGTCCTCCATTTTGCAATACAGAATCTGAATGATAAGAGAAATTAACAAAAGCATAATCGGCTTCAATTTGATCGCTCATCATTGGATCATCCCAATCAATAATTGCATAATCTCCATTAAGCTCACTATATTTAAGATAATTCTTATTACAGCGGCTTTCTTCTGTCAACAAATCTACTTGATAACCACTATTATCATATCTAATAGCATTAACCCTGGCAGACTGAACTACTAAACTTCTAATATCAAAAACTCTAAACTCATTACCCGCTTCAAAAAGAATATCATTAGACAAATTGAAGTATAAATACTCTGAGGTCATTAATTTAGGTTGGTGTTTCACAATCATATTATCTTTTCTACCATTCTGTTGAATTACCATAGTAAAATCTTCATAAATATTGGGCATAGGATAATTCTGAAGGTTAACTTTAACATACATTTCCTGATGAGTATCCCTATATTTAGGCGACTTAGCCATAAAGATTTCAGATGCTACTCCTACTCTATTTTCAACTACATACATTCTTCTGGTAATAATAGGGTTATCGGGTTCTCCTTCCGGATATACTTTTAATATATAATTACCTGATTTTGTTAGTCGCATATTTGAAGAAGGCAAAACAACTCTATAGTGATTGTATCGAATGGTTGTATTAAAAGAGCCTGTATTTGAATTAAAATATTCTTCATGCATTCCATCAATATACTCCATTGGAAGTAAATCAGCAGGTGTCCAATCAGCATTACAAAGAATAAAAGAATAGTAATAAGTTTCGGCTTCAACATTCAAATCATCAAATGATAGGGTAAGTTTTCCTCCAGAACCTAATTCCAATATTGGTTTAGAATTTTTTATTCCCATTTTATGAAATATTATCGATTTATAATTTTCACTATAAACATAATCATCATATCTTATATGGTTATCATCATAATAATCTTCCTCTTCTTGAGCTGAAAGAGACATAATAATCGCAATAAAAACAATTGAAAAGCAGTATTTAAGCATAGTATTAGTTTAATAATTACAAAGATATCTTAAATTCATTAAATAAACGTTAGTTTGATATACTTATTACTATAATTAGAAATAAGAACTTTCAATAAAAAAAGCTGACCATTAAAAAATAATCAGCTCAATTATTACTATATCATTCTCTATAAATCTTTAAGTAGTTCGTGCTTCTCTACTTTTTCCTTATAATCTTTTAGTTCAGTACTCAAATAATTAATTGTTAACCTAATAGAATTACCATTACTTGTTAACTTAAGAGTAACTATTGTATTTGGTATTTCCCAAATAGCATATTCAGTTAGCATACCTTCTTCAACAGCTTTACCCCAATTCTTAAAATCATCTCTATATGTATCAATTTTCCAATCTTTCACATCCTTATTTGGCTTACCATATTTATTAGTTAGCACCAATTTTATCTGATCATAATCATAAACATATTTAAGATTATCTGAATATTTATTATTAATTATATAAACACCTGAGGTTAATTTGTTATTTGTAAATAAATAAGAGAAAAGGACATCAAATCTACCAATATTTTTTCTATATGTTATTGCATTAGGCTTATTATCAACAATTTTAGCATGTTCTTTATCTTTCACATAATTCTTTGAATTTCCCCATTTACTTTTACGAAAACCTTCATCAGAAAATATACTAAGTGCTCTTTTATATCTAAGTCTATCACCAAGAGGACTAAGATTCCTACTATTATATTCAAGAATGTGTTCCAAATCTCCCGAGGAAGCATTAATTGTATAAAAGATTGAAGTATTATCCAAAAGCCAAGATGAAAATAGAATTAATTGACCTTTAATTAAAGCTTCTCCCCAATTATTATAATCTTTACGATACATATCAGATTTCCAAACAGTTTCATCTTCTTTTGCTATTCCATATTTCGCATTCAATCCAGACTTGATTAGCTCATAATCATCAATATATTTTATACTTTTATCTCGTTTTTGAGTAATAATATATCTAGCACTAATAAGTTTATCATAGGCAAAATTATAATACATAATACACTCATAACCACCTATTATTCCATTGAATGCCAAAAACTCATCTGTTTCTTTAAATAACTTATTAACTTCTATATTTTTCACTTGCTCTTTACTCATTCCCCAATCAGCTTTCCTAAAATCGTGAGCTACAACAGAGCTAACAAAAGCAATAAACAATAATGATAATACTAAAAACTTCTTCATAAAAAATATTTGTAATGTTATAAAAATTTTACATAAAAATTATCGGCACATTAACAATATATGTGCCACATAATAATAAGCTATATGATAAATATTGTATAGCTATTAATTATGCAAATATATTAATAAAAGCTTTAGTATTTAAATTTAGTAGTTTACAAATAATTTAAAATATCAAATCACTCCCCTATCTCTAACACTACATTAAATACGGATCCTACATCTGCCTTACTCTTAACTGTAATACTACCATTATTAAGATCAACTATCTTTTTCATAATTGAGAGACCTAGGCCTGTGCCAGAAATATTTCTAGTTTTGGCATTCTTGGCTCTCATAAATTCTTCAAAAAGATGAGATTTCTCTTCATTTGTCATCCCAATGCCGGTATCTTTAACCTCAATAAAAACCTTATCTTCTTTTAAATCTATTGTAAAGAACACTTTCCCTTTTTGCTTATTGTATTTTATAGCATTTGATAATAAATTATTAAATATTATTTCATAATCAGACGCATCTGCTTTTATTATAAGCGTTTTAGGAAAGTTTGTAACTATCTCTACTTCCTTTTCTCTAGCAAGAGTTTCAATGGCAATAATAGAGTTTTCGGCTATTTCAACAATATCAATTTCGGTAATATTTCGAGCTTTTTTACCAGACTCTATTTTAGTAAAATCAAGCATATCCATTATGAGAGTTCGCATAGATTGAATTCTATCCAAAGATCGATTAATCATAACATCATAATCTTCAAGTTTTTCACCTGCTTGTCTTTCTTTTATAATTCGCAAATAGCTTTCAATAGTATTTATTGGAGATTTAAGTTCATGAGAAAGAACAGAAAGAAACTGAAAACGGATTTTCTTACCTTCAGCTTTCATTTTTCTTGTCATTCTTTTTAGAAAAAGATGCTTAGTAATACTTTCTATTGCATTTGTTAACTCATGCTTGGTAAATGGTTTTGGAACAAAGTTAAAGGCACCATTATTTGTTGCTTTTACTGCTAAATCTATTGAGGCATAAGATGTTATCATCATTACAGCAAGATCATATTTTCGTTCTTTAATTATTTCAAGAACCTCTACACCTTCTATTCCAGGGAGTTTATTATCGAGCAAAACAATATCTATTACATCATTCTCGATTATTGAAAGTGCTTCTTCTCCAGTTTCAACATCAAGTAATTCATATTCGAAATCATCGTCGTGAAAAGGAAAAGATACTATAAGATTCCTCAGTCCTCTGCGAATACCTGTTCTTATTCCAAGCTCATCATCTACTATTAGGATTTTTAGTTTTTCCATTATTATTACTTCTA
>Ga0256827_10001852_pt1 | contig 13685 bp, 8 predicted proteins | sample CV84metaG_FD_185977 | JGI IMG/M metagenome (GOLD analysis project Ga0256827, IMG submission 185977) | Hydrothermal vent microbial communities from East Pacific Rise, Pacific Ocean - CV84 | ecosystem: Environmental > Aquatic > Marine > Hydrothermal vents | place: Pacific Ocean: East Pacific Rise... | reverse complement strand
TAATTTCTACACCGTTTGCTTTACCATTTCCTGTAGCATCTACAGTAAGATTGCGTATGATGGTATTCTTAGTTGTATTTCCTCTTATATTTATAAGATAGGCACTTGCACCAGTAAATTTAATAGTAGTTTGTCCACGTCCTGACCCTTCTAGTACCATATTAGATTTAAGGTGGATTCTATTTGCATAAAAAGTTCCTGCGGCTAATTTAACAGTTCCCCCATTTGGAAGATTATTGATGGCATCTTGTATATTGCCTCCAGCTTGAACCGTGACACTATTGTTTGGGATGGGGAAGGGTTGAAAACCCCAATTTGTTTTTGATGTACTTGATTGTTCTATCTGTCCATTATTTTCTTTTAATATTTTATTGAATTTTATGTTAGTATCAGAGATAGTAGAAAATGTTAATATGAAATAAGTAAATGCTAAATGTTTAAACAAATTCATGCGTGTATCACTTTTTTAAGATTATATCAAAAAAAAATAAGTTTCCAATATGTATTGGAAGAATCTTTAGTTAGAGAGCATAAAAAGTCTATTTTGGATTACCCCAAGTTGTATATCCTACCCCATCTGATGCAGGAGAAGATTTATGATTATCAATTATATTTACAGTACCGGTTATAGCAGTAATATCTACACTATTACCATACCGATAAACCTTTTCTGCACCTTTGATTCTAATAGCATTAGATGTATTTCCAATCATAGTAAAATTTTCTATAATTAGCTCAGCAAATGTAGGTGTCCCATTTCCCCAGTCTACAACTCCTGAAGTAGAATTATTAACAGAAATATTCTTCAAATGCATATGTTGTTTCCCTGTACCTGCATTACCTAGAAGGTTGAATTTTATACCTACACCACCCATATTTAGAATGTTAGAATCATGACTATTTGATATCTTAGTATCATGCATATATATATAATTAGAACCAGGAAATTTTGCTCCTTGTACTGCATTATCAATAGATGTATAAGCTATCTCACCATATAAAACTCTTGAAAAATCAATACCATTACCTTCAGCATTATAAATTTTACAGTTTTCAATAATTGCACCCTTTACAAATCTCATGGATAAAGCATGCCAATTTTTAGTATCATGAGAGATAATATCTTTGAAGGTAATATGCTCGCTTCCTTGGCTCCAATCAGGATTCCATACAAGTAAATTTGATTTACCTGCACCAAATATTTCAATATTTTCAATAAGAACATTCTTTGCACCATATGTAATTTCTACACCGTTTGCTTTACCATTTCCTGTAGCATCTACAGTAAGATTGCGTATGATGGTATTTTTAGTTGCATTGCCCGTTACATTCATAAGGTATGCATTAGTTACCCCAGTAAATTTAATAGTAGTTTGTCCACGTCCTGCCCCTTCTAGTACCATATTAGATTTAAGGTGGATTCTATTTGCATAAAAAGTTCCTGCGACTAATTTAACAGTTCCCCCATTTGGAAGACTATTGATGGCATCTTGTATATTGCCTCCAGCTTGAACCGTGACACTATCGTTTGGAATTGAGAAGGGTTGGAATCCCCAATTTGTTTTAGCTGAACCAGTTGCTGTTAGGATAGGTTTAACTATTGGTGTGGGCTTTACTGTGATAGAAGTACCTTTTGTGTGAAAAGTTTTATTTTGACTTACAACCTTATTACCATCACTATCTTCTGAAATAACTCTGTAGTTATATGTTGTTGAAGCTTCTAAATTTTTTAAAGGTATTGTATGTGTATCATATTGGAAACTTTCTTCTTTTACAGAATACTCACCATAGCTATCATCAAAACCATATTCAATTTGTCCCGTGGCATGTTTAGTCAAACCCCATTTAATAATGGTTGAGTTTTCTTGAGTATTTATATTTTCCATAGATGTTACTCTTAATGATATAGATGAATTAGATTCTAATACTGGCGTTTGACCTGGTGCTGGAACTAGATCTGGTTCTTGAGTTAATTCTAGAGTTGGTTCTGGTGTTTGGTTTGGTTCTGGAATTATAGAAGAATTAGATTCTAATACTGGCGTTTGATTTGGTGCCGGAACTAAGTTTAGTTCTTGAATTGATTCTAGAGTTGGAATTGAAGTTTGGCTTGGTTCTTGGATTATAGACGAATTAGATTCTAATACCGGCATTTGATTTGGTGCGGGAATTAGGTTTTCTTCTTGGCTTGGTTCTAGTGTTGGAATTGAAGTCTGGCTTGGATTTGATAGTGGTTCAGAAATAGGAATTTGTGGGATTATTGTAGAGGTTACTGTATCACTTCTTGTTTTAAAATTTTTGTCTTGACTCACTATTTTATTACCATGATTATCTTTTGAAATGATTCTGTAATGATAAATTGTAGATGGAGATAAATCTTTTATTTTTCTTGCATGTACTTTCCTCTCAAGTGTTTCTTCATTAGAAAATAAACCATATTCAGTACTTGTTCCATACTCAATTTTTCCAGAGATTTCATTGGTTGATTTCCATATTATAATAGTTGAATCTTTTTTTGTATTATAATTATTAATTGATGAAAAATTTAAATTGGAGGAGGTATTTAAATCAGTAGTTGGTGTTGGTTCAATAATAGTAGTTGGTATTGCTATTGGTTCTGATGTTATATTTGTTATTGGTATATTGTTTCTAGATGTGATATCATTGTTGTTGCAGCCTGATAATAATTGTATTGCAACTAATACTAAAATAATTTTTGTTTTCGTAGATATATACATAGAAGAATGCCTTTTTAAAATTATGAAAATATACTTTTATAATATTTTTAGATATTTACATTATTGTTTTTTTGTAAGGCAACTTAGTTTATCTCTCGTAGAAGAGATATTAAGCTTTCCGCTTCTGCTTCACAACAGATTAGGCTTTTCATACGGATGTAATTCTAATATAAAAATATTACCATAGTATTACCATATTAATACTTGTATAGTATGATTTATAAGCAGAAATATAGAAAAAATATTTACAATATCTATTTCATATATTTAGATGGATAAGATAAAAGAAATAATTACTGAAGATAAAATATTCTTCAGTAATTAGAAATTTTTTATTTTGGATTACCCCAAGTTGTATATCCTACCCCATCTGATGCAGGAGAAGATTTATGATTATCAATTATATTTACAGTACCGGTTATAGCAGTAATATCTACACTATTACCATACCGATAAACCTTTTCTGCACCTTTGATTCTAATAGCATTAGATGTATTTCCAATCATAGTAAAATTTTCTATAATTAGCTCAGCAAATGTAGGTGTCCCATTTCCCCAGTCTACAACTCCTGAAGTAGAATTATTAACAGAAATATTCTTCAAATGCATATGTTGTTTCCCTGTACCTGCATTACCTAGAAGGTTGAATTTTATACCTACACCACCCATATTTAGAATGTTAGAATCATGACTATTTGATATCTTAGTATCATGCATATATATATAATTAGAACCAGGAAATTTTGCTCCTTGTACTGCATTATCAATAGATGTATAAGCTATCTCACCATATAAAACTCTTGAAAAATCAATACCATTACCTTCAGCATTATAAATTTTACAGTTTTCAATAATTGCACCCTTTACAAATCTCATGGATAAAGCATGCCAATTTTTAGTATCATGAGAGATAATATCTTTGAAGGTAATATGCTCGCTTCCTTGGCTCCAATCAGGATTCCATACAAGTAAATTTGATTTACCTGCACCAAATATTTCAATATTTTCAATAAGAACATTCTTTGCACCATATGTAATTTCTACACCGTTTGCTTTACCATTTCCTGTAGCATCTACAGTAAGATTGCGTATGATGGTATTTTTAGTTGCATTGCCCGTTACATTCATAAGGTATGCATTAGTTACCCCAGTAAATTTAATAGTAGTTTGTCCACGTCCTGCCCCTTCTAGTACCATATTAGATTTAAGGTGGATTCTATTTGCATAAAAAGTTCCTGCGACTAATTTAACAGTTCCCCCATTTGGAAGACTATTGATGGCATCTTGTATATTGCCTCCAGCTTGAACCGTGACACTATCGTTTGGAATTGAGAAGGGTTGGAATCCCCAATTTGTTTTAGCTGAACCAGTTGCTGTTAGGATAGGTTTAACTATTGGTGTGGGCTTTACTGTGATAGAAGTACCTTTTGTGTGAAAAGTTTTATTTTGACTTACAACCTTATTACCATCACTATCTTCTGAAATAACTCTGTAGTTATATGTTGTTGAAGCTTCTAAATTTTTTAAAGGTATTGTATGTGTATCATATTGGAAACTTTCTTCTTTTACAGAATACTCACCATAGCTATTATCAAAACCATATTCAATCTGTCCTGTGGCATGTTTAGTTAATTCCCATTTAATAATGGTTGAGTTTTCTTGAGTATTTATATCTTCAACAGATTTTAGCTTTAATGCTAATGATGTAGATGTTCGCTCAGGTATTGGATTGAGTGTTAATTCTGATGTTTCTTGATTTATGGATTTCTCAGTAGATGATACATTACCCCCTCCACATCCAGATAAAATAGTTATTGTTGCTAAAGTTAAAATAGCTTTTGTTTTTGTAGATATATACATTTAATGTTTACCTTTGATAATAGAATTAAGAAAAGTATGCTGTGAAAGATTGAGACAGTGTTTTACTAAAAACGGCAATATGATGTAATCATATATTTACTTTACAATTTATGTAAAGGTAACCAGGCTATCTTACTCAAAATGTGAGACCCTAGGCTTTCCGTCTCTGCTTCACAACAGATTTGGCTTTTCTTCTGGGAGAATTATAATATAAATATGTTACTTTAATGTTACCTGCAAAGTATTATATATGTATCAAAAGAAAATTTAAACTTCTTATCGGCGCTAATTTTAATATGAGATGATTATATATTATGGATTAAGTTTTTCCAAAGCACTTTTCCATTCACCATTTTTTATTTTTTTTGCATATTTTGTATAATGAACAAGAGGAGTTCCATACTTTATTAGATTGTAAAACAACTTTCCTATTTCTCTTATTGTAACATGAATAGATATTTTATTTGATAATGATTTATTCCACCATATTGGGTTACAACTAACAACCTGTAATGTGAGTCCAGATTTTTCATAATTAGCTATATATTTTGCTAACGTAGAAATTCTTCTTGAGTGTTGAGGATGACTAACGAATATTACACTTTTATAATTATGAGTAAGCATATATTTTTTGATAAAAAAAACTTCTTCCATTGTATTTGCTAGAATACTTTTATCAATATGTATAAGGTTTTTATTTTGCATATGTTGATTCAACAAATATTTTGTTCGACTCCCTGAAGATTCTATGGTTTTAGTTATATGATCTCTACCGGTATAAATAAATTTTTTTGATTTTGAGTACCCATTTTTATAAAATGTGATAGCTGTTTTGAGTCGACAGCCAGAATAATCTCCACCTAAAGAGACAATAATATCTGATTGAGAAGGTTCTTCAGTTACATCTACAAAGCGTCCTAAATTCATAAAGACCAAAAGACAAATAAATAAACAGATGATAATAACGACAATACTTTTAATCATTTCAAAAATTCCTTTTATACTTAGTATGAGTTACTGTTGAAATTTATTTTGTAATTTATGTATGATTTCTTTGTCTTCTACAGGGAAAGAAGTATTATTATCAAAATATACCCATTGATTATTTGTAAAGGTATAATATTTATTTTGAATCTTTTTTTCTCTTCTTATGATCTTTTCTTCACATGTTACCAATGAGTTACTTGGTATATTATATGTTACAACAGCATTGGAAGCTATTTGAACATTATCTCCTATAATAACATTTCCAATAATCTTTGCACCTGGATAAATATAGCAATTATCTCCAATGATAGGTGATCCAAATGATGTAGAACTTGGGAGAGTGTCATCTTGAATAGTAACTTGCTGAAAGATAACACAATTTTTGCCAATTTTCGCATTATCAGATATGATAATTTGTTTTATACCATAAGGCAAGTTTGGTGTTCCTGTAAATGTAGCCTTATAGGAGATGGCACTACCATGTTCAAATTGATATGAATTATATAGAAAACGATGTACTTTAGTTAAAAAACTATCATGTTCTATATTACATAAAGCTTTAAGTTTCCATATGTTTCCAAATGGTTTTATAAGCAATCTAAAAATCATTTATATCCTTTTTTTAATTTGCAAGTTTTAATTTTTACTTGTTTCATTACGTATAGCTTCAATATCTAGTGATTGTTTACATATTATACGTTTACCTCTGGAGCTTTTCTCAATATTATTAACTACTTTAACGTCAAAATCTATGCCATCACGAACAAGTTGACACATACCAGATCTTACTTTTTCCGGATCTATATTTTTTCCTTCAACTAGAACGGTTACTTTTCCTTCTTCATCTTGTAAATACTGTATATTGTTCATAGTCTCTAATGGCAGGTATTGTCCTCCACACATAGTAGTAATAGAAACAAGTCTTTTATCTTTTGATACAAGAAAATCTTGTGTACGCCCTTCAATATTTTGTACACGAGTTGCTATATCACTTTCAGGATAAAATTCTATATCTCCTGTAACATGGTCACCTGTATGATAGTTTATAAATGGCATAACAAAATTATCAAAAGTGGTAGCAACTATTTCATTATCAATAATGCGTGGAACACCATAAGAATTTACAAAATTATAATGCCTATCATTAGTTTGATATGCGGCAACAATACGTTCGGTATGACCATAGTGTGTAAGAACATCTACACCGAAATAGTCTCTTATGATTTTAAGTTCATCAGGATAAACTGTTTCAGAAGAGAGTATGATGCCTTTAACCTTTAATTTTTCATATCCATATAGTTTACATTGTACAATAAAGCTTAGTACGGCACTAGGATAACCAAAAATAAATTTTGGTTTAAATGATTTAGCTTTTTCATACATTAGCGGGAACTTTTTTGAATTCATATAATTATTTGAAAGTAAAAAATAGTTTGCAACAGGTTCATATTCCCAATAAATATCTTTTTCAGGTATTGAAATTTCCCGACCTTTTAATAATAATGTTTTATCTCTATACTTGTAGCCAGACTGAGATAAAATATAATTGGTATAGGCTCTTTCTTTCGATCTACTGCTTTGCGGTAAAAAAAACTTGGTAGGTGTAGATAATGAGCCACCTGTGAAGTATGCCACAGGTTTTTCAATAATATTCGTATGCATATCATCAATATTCTTTTTCACTATTTCTTTAGTAACAGTGGGAAAATTATTTAAATCACCTAATGTTTGATAATCTTTAGACGATATACCATGTTCCTGAAATAGTTTCTGATAATATGGTATGTTTTCTTCAGCAAATATCAGAGTTTCTAAAGTTTTATTATAGATAAAATCCATCTGAAATTGTCTACTACCTGTCTCAAATTTTTCTATGAGTTCTTTATTTATACTATATGCTTTACCAAAACGTACAGAAAGTGGTACATTTCCATACATAGTTCCGATAAATGTTTTTAATGATTGAGGGAACTTGTAATAAGCATTCTTGTAATTAAAACTAATATGTTCGATTGAAAAGGCCATGATATATATATCCTTTATTTATTTAATTATTTAATTATTTAATTATTAATATATTTAGATTAATGATACAAAAAAACATTTTATTGTATCATTAGCAACATAAATGATTGAATAATATATTATATCAAAAAAGGAGAAAATATTTATGAAAATTATATTATTAATGGGGATATTTGTTAGTACACTTATATTTATATTTATTTTAAAAAAAATCGCACAAAAGTTTTCTTTAATGGATATACCAAATGAAAGAAGCATGCATGAAAAAATTATACCTAGAGGTGCTGGTATTGCCTTTGTATTTTCTATATTTTTTATTTTGTTTTTCTTTGATTTAGAGTATCTCAAAACATATTATTATATCTATTTTGCCATAGCTATTGTTTGGATAGTAGGTATACTAGATGATTTGAGAGACATATCTCCTAAAATAAAATTTGTTTTCATCTTTTTTGCTACACTTATTTTATATTATAATAACTTTACTATTTATTCGTTGGGAACTTATTTAGGGTATGAAATCATTTTCCCTTCTTGGCTTGTTTTTCCTTTTACATTTTTTGCATTAGCAGGATACACTAACGCTTTAAATCTGATGGATGGCTTAGATGGCTTAGCTGCATCTATTAGTATTGTTATGTTAACAACTTTTTTTGCTATAGGTATACAGCATAATGATGAATTGTTAATAACTCTTTCTTCCTTTTTTATTGTTACATTGGTAGCATTTTTGATTTTTAATTGGCATCCAGCAAAGATTTTTATGGGGGATAGTGGTTCTCTTACGTTAGGAGTAGTAATAGTTATATTGACAATACAAGCGGTGCAGTATATTACCCCTGCATCTGTATTATTTATAATAGCTTTACCACTTTTAGATACTTTTATTGTTATGACGCGAAGAATACAAAGACATCAATCACTTTTTATAGCAGATAAAAATCATATGCATCATTTTTTATATAATGTAAAAGGTGACATTCGTTATACGGTTGTCATTTTAGCCACTATGCAAGCAATATTTTCAATTATTGGCTATCAGGTAAGTCAGGCCAATAATTTACTTTCTTTAGTGCTTTTCATGCTGTTGTTTTATATATATTTAAATTTATTTGATCAAAGGTTAAAAAGACGAAAAAAATGAGTTAAGGGCTGAATTACTATATTTTTATAATGATAAGTTTATATTTTGAATTTTATTTTCTTAAAGATGTTGATATCGTTAAGGATGAGCCAATACTGGAATATAGCCCCTTTGATTGAATTTTAAAAATGGCTTCATCTAAGTTAATTGCTAAAGGATATTGTTTTCTTGTAATCGCTTTATAAAATTAGAATCAAGATAATATTCTGCTGATGCAATGATAGTTAAGTACATTTTGTAGGGTTATCTAATTGACCCAAGATTATTTCTTTTGTATTTGGATATATATCTGACATGATATGTGGAGTAGTAATCAGTTTTATGTATCCCATTTGTTTAAATTTTTAATAATAGTGATTGCTTCTTCTATTGTTTTCACACCATCATCTATCCCAGGTAATAAATGGGAGTGAATAACTACTGTAACAGGATTTTAAATGGAGAGGGGAAAGGGAAAAGCATTTCTGCTAATAACCATAACCATAACCATATGCACCTGTAGACATATTTGATCCATTTAACAGTAGACCAATATGTTTGAGGTTATGTTGTTCTACTAATTCATTTAAGTCTTTTACGAATGATTTTAAGGCATAGTTTTCTCTAAATAAAATAAGAGTATTATCAGCGTATTGTATTAAGTGCATAGTATCTGTAACTAAACCTAAAGGGGCAGAATCTATAAAAATATAATCGTATTTTTCTTTTAAATTATCAATAAGATTTTTCATCTTATCTAGCATAATTAATTCAGATGGATTCGGAGGAATAGGTCCAGAAGTAATTACATGCAAATTATCATGTTCCGTGAACTGGATGATATCACTTACGTTACTTTTACCACTTAAATATGTGCTCATACCCTCATTATTATTCACATTAAAATATTTATGTAAAGTAGGTTTCCTCATATCGAGATTAATTGCAATACATTTATATCCCGCTAAATTAAAAATAGCACTAAGGTTCGCAACGGTTGTACTTTTACCTTCTCCCATAATAGTTGAAGTAATTAAAATGGTCTGGGCTTCATTTTTTCTTTCTGCAAATTGTAGATTAGTACGTAAACTTCTAAAACTTTCAGCATATGGTGATTTAAAATCTGTTAAAACTTCGATTCCAATATTCTTTTTCTTTAATTCAGGGATGATTCCATAAATTGGTAAGTCTGTTAAATTTTTCAAATCAAGTTTTGATGTAATTTTATCATCAAAATAGCTTCTTGTAAATGCTTGTAGTATCCCTAATAGAATTCCTAATATTATACCGAATAATAGAGAGATTAAACGTTTTGGACGAATGGGTTTAGCTTCTGTATTGTTGGCATAATCTATAACTCTATAATCAGATTGTATTGCAACTTTAAGTAATTGGTTTTCAGATTTTTTCTTTAAAAGATTATCATAAATTTTTGCACTAACTTCATAATCTCTTTTTAAACCAACAATTTTTCTTTCTTTTGTGGGAAGAGAGTCTAGTTTAATTTTGTAAGAATTTTTTAATTTTTTAAGACTTTTAATTTTTTGATTCACACGAGAATATAAATTTTTTATATTTTTAATAATGTTTTGTTCAATATGATATATCTGCTTTCTGATAGGACGTAGAGAAGGATGCATATATGAATATTTTGCACGTAATTCTTCCTCTTTAATTTTAATCTCTTGTAATTTTTGAATTAAGGACATTGTTGGTTGATCATCAAGCTGTAGTAATGAGGTTGCAATTGTATCCACACGGTTTTTCCCTTTTGTATAGTGCAAGATATCCAATATAAGTTTTTGTTTGAGTGAATACTCAGAAATTTCATTGTCTAATTTACTTATTTCATTAATATAAGTTGTACCTTGCAGGGAAGGTTGAATAGCATTATGGACTATGGTATATTCTTCTAGTTTCGATTCGTATCCGTTAAGTTTATTTTTTGTTTTAATCAATTCTTTATCAATAAATTGAACGATTTTATCTAAGTTTTTTCCTTTGTCTTCAATACTCTGTGCAATAAAACTGTCTATAAGTGTATTAACATATTCATCAGCTCTTTCAAGAATATTATCTTCAAATTCTACACGAATAAGTGGCGCGGAATCTGTGACTTGATTAACAGTTAGGTTTTTAATAGCAGAATCAAAAATCTTTTTATTATTACCTTTAAGTTTGAAATAAATAGGTTTATTAAAAGTATGTTTTTTTTCTATTTTTAATGCAAAATAAGGTGTTTCTATTGTTGTGTTAAATTCATATTTTTTATCTTCAAAAACAAATTCTTTTTCTATTTTATACCAGGGAATATATTTTTCCAATAGTGTTTCCCAAAAAGATCTTGGCATACTTAAGTAATATCCATCTTTGCTTGGAGTTATTTGAAGCATTTCTCCTATTATTTTGTTTTCAAATATAGATATTTCTTTAGTGGAAATAGGTATATCTTTATATATCTCTACCTGTTTAAAATCACTATCAATATAGTAAGCAACTTTAAGATTGACTTTATTTAATACTTTATTATTAATATAAAAAGTTTGTAATATTTCAATTTCTTTACCAATTTTTTCTTTACCAATTTCAGAGAAGATAGCTTGATTATTCTCTCCAATCAAACTATTTTGTGGATTTGATTTAACTTCTATAAGAGCAGATGAACGATAAATTGAAGGTTGAAAATATAGGTATATTAAGACAGAGATAGTAGAAATGGTTACTATAAATAAAATAGACCATTTATATTTTAAAATAATTTCAAGAACCTCTTTGAAATCTAGTTCTTTTTCGTTGTTTTGCATAATGTTGAGCACCTTTGATATAATATATTTATTTGAATTTATTTTTAAAGGTGAAAGAGAATACGTTAGAAGTATTCTCTTTCACCTGCCACTTAACTTTATTATTACTAAAGCTTTTTAATTATTATTATCTAAAAGTTTAATAGTGACAATTGGTTGAGTTATTTGTCCAAGTAATCCAAGTGTAGGAGAAATTTCATCAATCCCAACGTTAAACGCTTTCATTCCATTAGGAGATACATAAACTATATCATTAGGATAAATCATTAGGTTAGCCATTCGTATAGAATCTTTACCTGTTAAATTAATAGTTTGTGTATAAATTTTATTGTGTCTATTTTTCATAATAATTATTGATTTTCTATTGGCGAAGTCTGTTAAGTCACCAGAAAGAGCTAATAATTGTAAAAGAGTGACTTTCTCATTAAATAATTCTATGGCTCCAGGATTTTTAACTTCACCTAAAACATAGGCTCTTTTATTTAAAACTTCTAAATATACTTCTGCATCTTCAAGATAAGCACTAAATGCCTTTTCTATTTTCTTCTGCGCAGCTGATTGAGAGAGTCCTGCTACATGTATAGATTTAATTAGAGGTAATCTTAAGTATCCTCTTGCATTCACTAGTACCCCTGTAGTATCTTGTCTTTGACTTTGCACACTAGATGTACCAAGTTCTGGATGATTGTACATTGTGATAGAAATTCTATCATGAGGTTGGATTTTATATTCAAATATTGTTTTGTCAATTTTAGTGATACTCTTTTTCGCTTGTGGTTTTGTTACATTTGTTTCATTGAATAAAACATAATCCTTAGTTGTTGTACAGCCTGATATAGTTGCAATAACTAATCCCAATAGTAGGTATAATAGTCCCTTTTTCATTAACGTAAACTCCCTTGTTTTAATTATATGGTTGATTATATCAAAAAAAAATAAATTTATTAGTTATTGTAGGTTAATTTATAGACTTTTTAAATTGATACATCATTATTGATGCAGCGATACCTACATTAAAGCTTTTGACTCCCGTCATCATTTCTATGGTAACTACTTCATCACATAATGCTAGTATTTCTTCTGAAAGACCAGAGCCTTCATGCCCCATGAGTAGTACCCATTTGTCTACAATTTTGACGGAGGCTAGCGGAGTAGAGTCTTTTGTAACTTCTGCTGCATAGATATGGTAGCCATCTTTCTTTAGCTTTTTAATAGTCTCTTGTATATCTGTATATATATGCATTTTAAGCATAGCTATATGCCCCATGCTTACACGTAAAGCACGACGAGAATAGGGGTGAGGACCATAACTAGGAAGGAGATAGGAGTTTATACCAATAGCAGCTGCAGAACGAGCAATAGCACCTATGTTCTGTGTAGAACTTATCTCATCTAACATGATGATTTGGTCATCAAGTGTATTTAGAGGGGCATCTTTAGGACGTATGCCATGCATCATGACATTATGATGGATTTTATGTCCTACAATGTTTTGCATCATCTCTTTAGAAGCTACATAACATATGGGAATATTTGCAGAGAGTAAAAGTGTTTTGTGTTTCTCGTAATACTCTTGTGTTGCAAGGATACTTTTAATCTCAAGACCTTCTTCTATGAGTAAGTTGACAACTTTTGGACTGTCAGCTATGAATGAGCCATCTTTTTTAAAAGCATTTTCTCTAAAACTATGGTAGAGCTCTAGTTCTGGAATGTCTGTGTTTTCTACATCTATAAAATTCATAAGCGTATTGTACTCTAATCCACAATTTATTTACAACTTTAGGTTACAATGATGGTAATTATAATAAATATAAGGAATATGGATGATTAAAAAAATAGTATTGGCTCTTTTAATAACAATGACATCATTAATGGCAGAATTGCAGCATGTCTGGGCTACACCAGATTTTGTAAATAAAAATATAAAAATCATAGATATACGTACACCTGCAGAATGGAAAGAAACAGGAATAGTTAAAGACTCATATCCTATTATGTTTTTTGATGAAAAAGGTAATTTTAATGTGGAGAGTTTTTTAAATCAACTCAATAGTATAGTCAAGAAAGATGAACCTTTTGCACTCATATGTAGAGTAGGGTCTCGAACAGGGATGCTAAGTAAATTTCTTTCTGAAAAATTAGGCTATAAGGT
>Ga0256827_10001851_pt1 | contig 13689 bp, 17 predicted proteins | sample CV84metaG_FD_185977 | JGI IMG/M metagenome (GOLD analysis project Ga0256827, IMG submission 185977) | Hydrothermal vent microbial communities from East Pacific Rise, Pacific Ocean - CV84 | ecosystem: Environmental > Aquatic > Marine > Hydrothermal vents | place: Pacific Ocean: East Pacific Rise... | reverse complement strand
TTACGGTTCCTGTTTTACTCTTCTTCCTGTAGTTTATCAAACTTAAATTTAAGTTCTTCAATATTCTCAACATTATCAGGATCAGAAATAATGCAATCCACAGGACATACTGCAATACATTGTGGTTCATCAAAGTGTCCTACGCACTCTGTACATCTATCAGAATCAATAAAATAAACTGGATCGTTCTCTTCAATTGCTTCGTTAGGACACTCTTCTCTACACGCATCACACGCAATACATTCGTCTGTTATTAAAAGGGCCATATTATCCTCTGTGAGAGCCATGTTAATAGGCTCTATTAGTTATTTATACGAGTTATAACGGAAGAATGCTTATGCTTTATTTAAAATAGATTAAAAATAATATTTCTTAGTAGTTTTTGAAAGGTAGGAAGCGTTTTTACGCTTCCTGGAAAGATATTTGGGAAAATTGTTTAAGATATTTGTTTCGGGAAACAGAATCTATAGCCACGTCTTCTTACTGTCTCAATAGTTGTAATCTCTAGTGGTTTATCCATTTTTTGACGAATTTGATTTATTGCAACTTCAATTACATTTGGAGTAACAAGTTCAGGCTCTTCCCATATAGCATCAAGAAGTTGCTCTTTAGAGACTATCTGATCTTTATGCATAGCTAAATGAGTTAAGACTTCAAAAGGTTTACCTTTAAGTTCTATCTCATTACCTTGATAAATAATCTTCTCCTCTTCAGGATTTATAATAAGATCTTCTATTTCTATAATATTAGATGCTCCGAAACGAAGTTTTGCCTCAATACGTATAAGTAAAATATCGTAATCCAGTGGTTTTCTTATGAAGTCATCAGCACCAGTACGAAGAGCTTCTATCTCACTCTCTTTTTCTTGTCGTTCAGAGAGTACAATTACAGAAGTTTTATGTGCATTGCTTTTTATATCTGCTATAACATCAATACCATTATCACTATCTTTAGCCCAACCAAGCAGTACAAGATCATAATTTCTAATATCAAGATAGTATTTGGCATCACCCATATTTTCTGCAATATCAGCTTGATAACCAGCTTCAATGAGTTTACCGGAAAGTGTTTTGCTTAATGTCGCGTCATATTCCATAATTAATACTCTCATGTTTAACCCCTTATCTTTAAGATTTATTTAATATTATATCATAAAAATAGGGGTTTCTGAAAGTTTTTTTAAATTAAAATTCCCAAGAATTGCTTAGAGCTACAGAGCATTCAGGCAATATGTCAGGTTTTGATATTTTTACTTTGAGTGTTTTTAGTTGTGGATAGTCTAAATGAAGTATGTTTTTAAGACCTAAAAGTGCCTCTTCAAGAAGTTCATAACGTTTCTCTTTTAACTCTTTTTGAATTAAAGAGACAATATCTGCGTAGTTTATAAAGTTTTCACTACTGTAATTATATGAAGCTTCTAGGTCAATAATGACTCGTTGTGGTCTATCACGTTCAAAATCGAGAAGACCAATAATGACATCAAACTCCAAAGAGTCAATATGGATGGTCATTTTAAACTCTAGCCTCTTCTTTGTTAAAGAGTCTAACTATGTTTGGAATGTGCTTGTAGAAAATTATAATAGCAATAATCCAAATAGGTGCATGAGAACCAATCCCAGGTACGACAGGATATAGTATGTAGGAGGCAATGATAAGTGCAACAAGTCCAATGAGTGATGAGAGTGATGAGATTTTTAAACCTTTACTTGCTCCCAACCATACCCCAATAGCTATGATGGCAGGTATGGGCATCATTACAAGAAGTACACCAAACCCTGTAGCAACACCTTTTCCACCTTCAAAAAATAGAAATGCAGAGAAGCAGTGACCAACGACTGCAAGAACAGCAATGGTCCACTGTACACTCTCTGGAACACCTAACATTTTAGCAACCAATATGACTAAAATACCTTTTATGGCATCTAAAAAGAGAGTAGATGCTCCTAGTTTTTTAGCTAAAACAGCATCTTTCTCTTTGACAACACGTAAAACATTTGTTGCACCAATGTTTCCACTTCCCTCATTTTTGATGTCAACACCTGCAAATTTTTTAGCCAACAGATACCCAAAAGGTATTCCTGCAATAAGATAAGCTGCAAGGTAAAGTAGTAAGTTAGTATTCATATTCATTCCATAATTTTAAGATAATGTGCAATTTTAGCCGAATTTTGCTAAAATAGCCAGAATTAATAAAAATGGCATAGCCAAAGGAATTAAATGAGTATCGATTATAAAGCTGAGATAGAGAGACTTAAAAAGAAGCTCGATGTAACAGTTGTTGCACACTATTATCAGCGTGATGAAGTATTTGAAATGGGTGATATTACTGGTGACAGTTTGGAGTTAGCTCGTAAATGCAAAGCTGATGAAAATAAATGGGTTGTTTTTTGTGGTGTAGGTTTTATGGGGCAAAGCGTAAAGGTGATTGCGCCTGAAAAACGTGTGCTTATGCCAAAAGTAGCCTGTTGTGCTATGGCTCGTATGATTGATGGATCTTATTTTGATGACTCTGTAAACTACATGGTTGAGAGAGGCATTGCAAAAGAGGATATATTACCTATAACCTATATTAACTCAGATGCTACAGTAAAAGCGAAAGTTGGAGAGATGGGTGGTATGGTTTGTACCTCATCTAATGCCTTTAAGATTATTGAAAAAGGTTTGGAGAGTGGAAAAAAAATACTTTTTGTTCCAGATAGATGCTTAGGGCAAAATTTTGCTATTCAAATGGGTCTTAAATCATGTGTTATAGGAGCTGAGGGTGAGTGTGATCCAAAAGAGGCAGATATTATCTGTTTTAATGGTTTCTGTTCTGTTCATCAGCTTTTTACACTTGATGACATAGAGTTTTATAGAAATAGGTACCCAGATATAAAAATAGCGGTACACCCAGAGTGTGATCCCAAAATTGTGAAAGCTGCAGATTTTTCAGGATCTACTTCTCAACTTATTAAATATGTAGCAGATCTTGATCCAGATGAAAAAGTAGCAGTAGGTACTGAGTACAATCTTGTAAATCGTATGAGAAAAGGTAATACTTACGTACTCTCATCAACTAAGCCTGAGTGTCCTACTATGAATGAGACAACTTTGGAAGATTTGTATCTTACTCTAAAATCTATTGAAGATGAAAAGCCAATTAATGAAATTGTAGTTGATCCTCATACTGCTAAGTATGCAAATTTAGCCCTAGAGCGTATGTTGGCAATAAAATAATGTTAAAAGAGGAATTTTTAAAAAATCTTATTTCAGAAGATATTGGTAGAGGAGATCTCTTTAGCCGTATCTCTGAGAGTAGAGAGATTAGGGCTTTTATTATTGCTAAAAGTGATGGTATATTTGCAGGACGTGAATATATAGATGTATTGGCAAAGATGTACAATATATCACTTATGTGGGATGTTAAAGATGGTGAGAGTTTTAAAAAAGGTGAAAAAATACTTTTTATTTCTGGAGACTCAAAAACTATACTCTCACTAGAGCGTTCTATTTTAGATATGGTACTTCACGCAAGCTCTATTGCGACATTGACAGCACAGTATGTAGAGGCTATAAAAGACACAGATGTTAAACTTTTAGATACAAGGAAAACAAGACCTCTGCTACGTGAGTTTGAAAAATATGCAGTACGCTGTGGTGGTGGTATTAACCATCGTATGGGACTTGATGACTGTTTAATGCTTAAAGATACACATTTGAAAACCATAGATGATTTAAATACATTCATGAAAGAGGTTCGTCAAAAAATCCCTTTTACCTCTAAAGTAGAGATAGAGTGTGAAGATCTTGACATGGTAAAAAGAGCTATGAAAGCTGGAGCAGACATTGTAATGTGTGATAATATGCCTACAGACAATATGAGAGAAGTAGTTGTTTTTAGAGATGCAAACTATCCTCATATTTTACTTGAAGCTTCAGGAAATGTAACACTTGAAACCATTAAAGATATTGCAGATACTGGTGTAGATGCTATTAGCTCAGGTTCTATTATTCATCAGGCAAACTGGATAGATTTGTCTATGAAAGTTGAATAGTGGCAAATAATAATTTTTATGTTACAGAGGTAAAAGAGAAACTAAAAAAAGCTAAAAATATTACTATACTTACACACTTAAATCCTGATGCCGATACCATTGGTACAGGCTTGGGAATTTACAATCTTTTAAAGCAGGAGAGAACTAAAAGAGTTGAAATTGTAAATGCTTCAAATATGTTACCTCGCTATTTGGATTTTCTTCCATATTTTGAAAAAATAAAGTATAAAATTGATTTTGAAGATAGTTTAATAATAGCTTGTGATTGTGGAGCTATAGATAGACTTGGTTTTGATTTGCGAAATAGAGAAATACTCAATATTGATCACCATAATAGTAACAGTTATTATGGAGATATAAATGTAGTTATTCCTGAATATGCTTCAGCTTCTCAAGTTGCCTATAGACTATTTCAAAAAATATATACTATAGATACAGCTTCTGCAACATGTTTTTATGCTGCACTGCTCTCAGATACCAGATACTTTACAACAAGTGCAGTAAATAATGAAGTGTTTGAAGTAGCAAAAGAGTTAGTAGGGTTTGGAGTTGACCCAGCAAGTATTGCTTTTAACTTTACACAAAGAAGATCACTTTCATCTGTACGCATATTGGAGAGAGCTTTGAGTAGTTTAACTCTTAGCTGTGAAGGTAGAATTGCAACTCTATATGTAACGCAAGATGATATCTTGGCAACAGGTGCAAAAATGCCAGATATGGAAGGCATAGTAGATTATGCTCGCTCGTTGGCAACAGTTGAAATAGGATTATTTGCCATAGAGATGAAAGATGGTGTAAGAATATCTCTACGGAGTAAAAGTGTTGATGTTTCAAATGTCTCTCTGGCTTTTGGTGGTGGTGGACATAAAGTTGCAGCAGGATTTATTTGCCAGCAAACTACTTTACATGAAACTATAGATACAATTTTAGACAAAATAAAAGAATTAGGATTATTGAATGGCAAGAAATAAAAAGAGTGGAAAGGGTATTGGAGGCATTATTGTCTCATTGCTTTTGTTAGCAGGATTAGGTGCAGGTGGATGGTATTTATATAATTTACCTGAGCTTGAAAGAGAAAAACCCGTAATAGAGGGACCAGACAATATATTTTGGAATCGTATAGACCCTCTTAAAATTACTCTAAAAGATAATGTAGGACTAAGCAGTTATGAGCTTATTTTAAGTGATGGAGAGAAGAGTGTGATTATTGGGCAGGGACCACTTCCCGACAACAGTAAAGAACAAACTCTGTCAGTTAAGTACCCTAAAGGTAAAGTTTTAAATCCTAAAGCTAAGCAGTTTACACTAAAAGTAGCAGTAACTGATAGTAGTATGTGGAATATGATGGAGGGAAATACAGCACAAAAAATATTTACTATAAATGTTGACTATAAACGTCCAAATGTAAACATATTGGCAAATTCCCGTATGATAAATCAAGGTGGTTCTGCATTGGTTGTTTTTCAGGCAGAAGATGACAATATGGACAAACTATATATTGAAGCAAATGGAAACAAATTTAAGCCACAGCCATATAAAAAAGAGGGTTACTATGCTGCATTGATAGCTTGGCCTTTTACCGATGATACTTTTTCAGCAAAAATTATTGCTACGGATCTGGCTAAAAACAAGCGTATGACAAAAATACCGTTTTATCATAAAAACCCAAGATATAAAACATCTCATATAAGAGCTAGCGATAACTTCATAGATGGGAAAATTACAGATTTGGCTTCAAGTGATCCTGAGTATGCGACTATTACAGATAGACTTAAAAAACTTAAGGCTATTAACGAAACTATGCGTTTAAAAAATGAAGCAATGATACATAAGTTAAGTAAGAATGTTTCTGATGAAATATTGGATTCTTGGAAGGTGAAAAAGTTTTATCCATTAAGAAATGGACAGAAGGTAGCTAGTTATGGTGATCATAGATACTACTATTATAAGAGTAAAGATAATGTTGTTTCAGAATCATACCATGTCGGATATGACTTAGCAAGTAATAGTATGGCAAATATTAAAAGTTCAAATGCAGGTAAAGTAGTATTTGCTGAAGAGAATGGAATATATGGGAATATGCCAATGATTGATCATGGTTTAGGGTTATATACACTTTATGGACACTGTTCTCAACTATTGGTAAATGAAGGTGATGAGGTACAGGCTGGAGAGGTTATTGCCAAAACAGGTAAAACTGGACTTGCAATGGGAGATCATTTACATTTCGGTGTTGTTATTCAGGGTATTGAAGTTAGACCTGTGGAGTGGTTTGATCAATCATGGATTAAAAAATTCATAGACAATGTCTTTAAACAGGCAGATGATATTATTGTACCTCCAGCAGAAAAAAAGAAGTAAGCAAAAAGTTCATATTTTGTAATTTGAATAGATTATGCTATAATCAACTCGATTATTAGAGGTTTTCTTCAATACATTAAGTTAGGAGTAGGGACTTTAGTCCCGTTTTATGGGACTAAAGTCCCTACTCCAAGAAAAGATTTATTCTTAACTCTTAATGGCAGTGGAGGTTTCCTTATATTTAAATGCAGAATATTAGTTTTGAAAAGGAGTCTTTGTGAAGCAACGTACCATTAAAAAATCTGTTGAAGTTGTTGGTATTGGTCTGCATAAAGGCGAACCTATTAAGCTTAGACTTGAGCCACTATCTGCAGATGCAGGCATAGTATTTTACCGTGAAGATCTTGCACTTCGCATACCACTCTCTCCTACATCTGTCATTGATACACGTATGGCTACGGTGATTGGTAGTGAGAAAGGTTTTATCTCAACTATAGAACATTTTCTCTCTGCACTTTATGCTTATGGTATAGATAATTTACGTGTAATTGTTGATGGAAATGAGATGCCAATTATGGATGGCTCATCTATCTCATTTTGTCTTCTTCTTGATGAAGCTGGAATTGAAGAGTTGGATGCAGCTAAAAAAGTAATTTCCATTAAAAAAGCTGTTGAGGTAAGAGATGGCAATAAATTTGTAAGACTTCTCCCTGCCAACAGAGCAACTTTTGATTTTAAAATTAAATTTGACCACCCTGTAATAGGTGAGCAGAGCGAGCAATTTGAATTTTCAACACACAATTTTATAGAAGAGATAGCAAGAGCTAGAACTTTTGGATTTGCAAAAGATATTCAATACTTACAGAGTCAAAACTTAGCACTTGGTGCAACATTGCAAAATGCCATAGGTTTGGATGATCACAAAATATTAAATCCTGAAGGTTTGCGTTTTGACAATGAGTTCGCAAAACACAAAGTTCTTGATGCTATGGGTGATATGATGGTTTCAGGTCATAATATATTAGCAAAATATGAATCATTTGCAGGTAGTCATAATCTTAACTATCAACTTACTTCTAAACTTCTTGCCGATAGTAGCAGTTATGAATTGGTAGCAGTTGAAGAGTTACAAAGTAGAGAATTTGAAAAGTCTTTTGCATAAATATAAACTTCTAATTATCTCTATCTCTTCACCACTTCTTCTTGGAGTTTATGAGGATGAGAGGCTAATAAAAACTTTTTCTAGTGATTTAAAAACTTCAGAAATACTTTTACCGTTTATTACTGACATATTAGAGGAGTATGATATTTCAGAAATTATTTATACTCGTGGTCCAGGCTCATATATGGCGATAAAACTTACCTATATCATGTTGAAAACTATTGAGATAATACGAAATATAAAGTGTAGTGGGTGTAGTGGTTTTGCACTAAATGATAATCAACCTATAAAAGCTATTGGTAATCTCTATTTTATCAAGGAAAAAGAGACTATAATTACTAAAAAATTTGAACAGCCAGTAAATGTCGTTTTTACATTGCCTCAAAGTATTCATGATCTTGAAATAGATGAAGAGTCAACCCCTGAGTATATACTGCCAGCTGTTTAACGGAAGAAGTAAAATGTTTGTATCTGTACCAGCAACATCAGCCAATCTTGGACCAGGGTTTGATACTTTAGGTCTTGCTGTAGATTTAAGAAATGAAATTACCATAAAACCGTCAAAATTTTTAAGTCTATCTACGCATGGTGAGGGGGCTCAAAATCCTAAAATTAAAAAAAATACACTTTTTTTAAATATATTTAATGAAAATTATAAACGTTTAACTGGAAGAACAGATAATTTTAGATTTGAATTTCGTAATAATATACCAATATCGAGAGGGCTTGGCTCTTCATCTGCTGTAATTGTAGCTGCATTAAGTGGGGCATATATGGCAGCAGGAACAAGATATAATAAAAGAGAAATACTTAATCAAGCATTAAAGTATGAACATCACCCAGATAATATTACTCCAGCAGTAATGGGTGGTTTTAATGTAGCATGTGTTGAGGGTAATCGCGTATATAGTAAAAAAAGACGTATGCCAGATTATCTTAAAGCTGTAGTTGTTGTTCCAAATCGTACTATCTCAACTGCACGGTCACGAACAGTTTTGCCTAAAATTTATAAAAAAGAGGAGACAGTTTATTCTCTTTCTCGTGCAGCATATATGACAGCACTTTTTATGAGTGAATCATGGGATCTTTTGAGAATTGCATCTAAAGATAAACTGCATCAGGCAAGAAGAATGAAAATGATGCCAGAACTTTTTGATGTACAGAAAGTGGCACTTAGACATGGAGCTTTAATGAGTACATTGTCTGGTTCTGGTTCAACTTTTTTTAACCTTGCTTACGATAAAGATGCAAAAAAAATAGCACAAGAGTTACAGAAACGTTTTCCTCAGTTCAGAGTATTTACACTCTCTTTAGACAATAATGGAGTAACTACTCAAAGTTAGGATGTGTTCTTAACATCTTTTTGGGTATAATACGCGATGAAAAAATCACAGCCTATACGAATGTGCATCTCTTGCCGTGATAGGCATCCTCAAAAAAGTTTGATACGATTAAAGTTAGAGGGTACAGATGTAGTAGCATTTAATGGAAAAGGAAGAAGTTTTTACCTTTGTGATGTATGTGTTAAAAATGAAAAAAAAATCAAAGGCTTAACGAAACGTTTTAAACAAGATGAAGAACGTTTTGTTAAGCTTTTAAAGGAGTTAATGAATAATGGATAAAGTTAAAATCCAAGAAATAGCAGATGAAGCAGGGTTGTCAAATGGAGACTTGCTTGACAAAGCTAAAGAGTTAGGCTTTGATGTTAAAGCAGCAAATAGCACTATTAGTTTTGATAATGCAGAAATACTTGTAAATTATGCGATTGAAGGAAAACTTCCAAAAGGCTTTAAGAAGCCTGGGGAAAAAGCAAAAATTAAAGTAGTGAAGAAAAAAGTTATTGAAGTTAGTGAAGAAACAGTAGTTTCGGAAGCTTCAGAAGCAACTGTTACAGAAACTGTAATAGAAGATGTAGTTAGTGAAAAAGAGATTGTAGAAGAAGAGACTGTGGAAACTGAAACTACAAAACCAAAAGCTGCAAAAAGATCTTCTAGTATTAAAATGACACCAAAAGTAAAACCTGTAAAAGAATCAGAAGTTGAAGAGAAAGTTGAAACTAAAGATATTGCAGAAGATACTAAAGAGGAGTTATCAGTTGAAGTACCTGTTGAAGAAGTTGTAGTAACAGAAAATACAGCAACAGAAGAGACGGTAAGCGAAGAGGTAATAGCTACTCCTGTGGAGGAGACTCCAGAAGAAGAGACACCTGTAGTTAAAGAGGTTAAAAAACGTAAAGGTATATCTGTTGTAAGTAAAAATCCAGAGCCTGTAACTATTTCTAAAGCTACAAAAGATGGTGAAGGTGATAGACCTAAGAGAAGAGTACTTTCACGTACAGGTATTAAGATTGTTAGAAAAGCAAAACCTGCACCAGTAAGAGCTGGAACAAGAATTTCTATGGGAGATCAAACACCATATATTCCTAAGAAAAAACCTAAAAAAGGTCCTGCTGAAGCAAGAGATACTGGTAAAAAGATTGATATATTCAATCATGACAGTATGTCTGGAGATATAGACTCTGGATTTGGTGACGAAGAGGTAGTACTTCTTGATTTCTCCGATAAAAATATTTACGAAGAGATGATGCGTCAAGAGAAGAAGCGTAAAGAGGAGATGAAGAAAAGAGAAGCGGCAAATGGTGGCTCACCTAAAGGTAGGCAACCATTCCGTCCTCAACAGAGACGTTCACTTAAGCGTGGTGGTAAACGTAAAAAGTATGTTAAAGAGGAAAATACAGCTGTAGTAACATCAGTAGAGATTCCTGAAAATGTAAGAGTTTATGAGTTTGCTGAAAAAGTAAACAGAAAAGTTGGTGAAGTTGTTGGTGTACTTTTTGCACTTGGAATGATGGTAACTAAAAATGACTTCCTGTCTAAAGATGAAATAGAAATTCTTGCAGAAGAGTTTGAAGTTGAAGTAACAACTGTAAATCCTCTTGATGAGTTGGATTATAGTGATGCTTATGATGAAGTTGAAGAGAGTGATGAAAATCTTGAAGAGAGACCACCAGTTATTACTATTATGGGTCACGTTGACCATGGTAAAACTTCGCTTCTTGACAAAATACGTTCTGCAAAAGTTGCCGATAAAGAGGCAGGTGGAATTACACAACATGTTGGTGCATACCAAGTAGAGAAAAATGGTAAGAAAATTACTTTTGTCGATACTCCAGGTCACGAAGCCTTTACAGCTATGAGAGCTCGTGGTGCTCAGGCTACCGATATTGTTATTATTGTTGTTGCAGCAGATGATGGCGTAATGCCTCAAACAAAAGAGGCTATTGCTCATACAAAAGCAGCAGGTGTTCCTCTTATTGTTGCTATTAACAAAATGGATAAAGAATCAGCAAACCCTGATAATGTTAAGTCTCAACTTGCTGAGATAGATGTTATGGCAACTGATTGGGGTGGAGAGTATGAATTTGTTCCTGTATCGGCACATTCAGGTATGGGTATTGATGATCTTCTTGAAACTATTTTACTTCAAGCTGAAGTTATGGAACTTAATGCAAACCCTGCTAGAGAAGCAAAAGCTGTTGTAGTTGAAGCTTCACTTGAAAAAGGTTTTGGACCAGTTGCAAATGTAATTATTCAAAATGGTACACTTAAAGTTGGTGATAATGTAATTGTTGGAAAAACATACGGACGTATTAAAGCAATCAAGCTCGATGATGGATCTTCTGTAAAAGCAATAGGACCAAGTACCCCAGCAGCAATTGTTGGACTTAACGAAGTTCCAGGAGCGGGTGAAGAGTTAGTTGTTATGGATACAGACAGAGAGGTACGTGAGCTAGCTGAGAAGAGAGCTGAGTATGATAGAGCTAAAGAGTTATCTAAGAGTACAAAAGCTACACTTGATGATTTATCTGCACTTATTGCTGAGGGTCAACTAAAATCACTTCCTATTATTATTAAAGCAGATGTTCAAGGTTCACTAGAGGCTATTAAAGGTTCTCTTGAGAAGCTTAGAAATGAAGAGGTTAAAGTTAATATTATTCATGAAGGTGTTGGTGGAGTTACAGAGTCAGATCTTACACTTGCAGATGCTTCTGAACACTCAGTAGTTCTTGGCTTTAATGTTCGTCCTACTGGAGCAGTTAAGAAGAAATCTAAAGAGTTAGGTATCGAAATTCGTTCATACTCTATCATTTATGATCTTCTTGATGATGTTAAAGCACTTCTTGGTGGTATGATGTCTCCAGTTATCTCTGAAGAGGTAACTGGTCAGGCAGAAGTACGTGAAACATTTGTTGTTGGTAAAGTTGGAACTATTGCAGGGTGTAAAGTTTCAGATGGTTCTATTACTAGAAACTCTAAAGCAAGACTCATCCGTGATGGTGTGGTTGTATATGAGAGTTCTATCTCTTCACTTAAACGTTTCAACGAAGATGCAAGAGAAGTTAAGAATGGTTATGAGTGTGGTATTATGCTTGAAAACTTTAATGACATTAAAGCTGGTGACGTAATAGAAACATTTAAAGATGTTGAAGAGCAAGTAACTCTATAATGACACATGAAGAGATTAAGCGTCATCGGGTAGAGTCTGTTCTTAAAGAGATCATACCTGAAGCTTTGGGTTCATTAGATGATGAGCGTATAAATGGTCTCGCTGTAACTGATGTTGTCTGTTCTAAGGGTAGATCTGATGCAAAAGTCTATCTTGATAAATCTTTTTTAAATCCAAAAGAGCAGGGCGAAGCACTTAGACAGTTAAGAACCGTTGCAGGGTATATTCAAAATCACTGTAAGCAGAGTGAAGGGTGGTTTAAAGCTCCACGTTTTACTTTTGAGTTTGATGAACAGTTGGAAAAGGTATCTCGTATAGAAGAACTTTTTAAGCAAATAAGTACAAAAAAAGAGGGAGAAGAATCAAATGAATCTTGATACACAGATAGCAAAGATTATAGAAGCTAATGGTGCAGCTCTGTATGATACTGAAGTAGTTACAGAATTTGATGAAACGATTTTTCGTGTATTGGTAACTAAAGTAGGTGGAGTTAACCTTGACCTGTGTGCCGATATTTCCCACGAACTTTCACCTTTTTTAGATGTACATCCTCCTATGAATGGTCAATACCGTTTAGAAGTTTCTTCCCCAGGAATTGAACGTAAATTGACAAAGCCTGTACATTTCAAAAATGCTATTGGTGAAAAAGTAAAACTTAAAATAGCAGGTGGAGATAAACTTAAAGGTTTACTAAAATCAGCAGATAATAATGGTATTATTGTCGAAACAAAACAGGGTAACAAGGAGTTTAGTTATAGTGAACTAAATACCTGCAAAACTTACTTTGAGTGGTAGGTAGCTACTACTTTTAATTTTTCCTCTCTTATTTTGCTATAATTTTAAATATTATATAGTAATTTTTTAATAATCCTTATAAATTTAAAAGGAGAAATATTTATGACACAAAAGCATATTTTAAATTATTTATCATCTCATAAAGATAAATTCAAAGAGTTGTATAATTTAAATAAGATAGGTATTTTTGGCTCGTATGCAAGAGATGAGGCTACTCCAAATAGTGATATAGATATTGTTGTTGAGTTAAATAAAAGTACTATGTATGGACTTATTGCTATAAAAAATGATATAGAAGAGTATTTTAAAACAGATGTAGATATTGTTCAGATACGAGATAAAATGAATAATTTGCTAAGAAAAAGAATTGAAAGAGATGCTATTTATGTATGATAAAGAGATAGTACTTGATATTCTTGAAAATATGATTGATGCAACTCAGAAAATTTTATATAGAAATAGGGATATTAAATCAATTAATGATTATTTGAAAGATGATAATACTCTTATGTTACTTGATAGTTTATGTATGCAACTTATAGCTATTGGTGAGTCTGTAAAAAAGATTGATAAAGAGACAAATAGTGAACTTCTGAAAGATTATTCTCAAATACCTTGGCGTGAAGTTGCAGGGATGCGTGATATTATTTCTCATCACTACTTTGATTTAAATGCAGAAATTGTTTTTGAAGTAACAACGGAGCATATTGAGCCTTTACAAAATGTTTTAAAAGAAATTGTAAATAATATTTCTTAAGTGAAAAGTATAAATATTTAAAAGAAATACAAAGACATACATAAATGAATAATGAATTTTATATGCAATTAGCAATCAATAAAGCTTGGGAGTACCAAGGTTTAACATATCCAAATCCTGCTGTTGGTGCTGTT
>Ga0256827_10001850_pt1 | contig 13694 bp, 18 predicted proteins | sample CV84metaG_FD_185977 | JGI IMG/M metagenome (GOLD analysis project Ga0256827, IMG submission 185977) | Hydrothermal vent microbial communities from East Pacific Rise, Pacific Ocean - CV84 | ecosystem: Environmental > Aquatic > Marine > Hydrothermal vents | place: Pacific Ocean: East Pacific Rise... | reverse complement strand
AGGGTATGAAAGATATTCTTATCAAGATCAACCCTAAGTTTAAAAAACTGAACAATCCTGTGCTAAGACGTACTTTGGCTAAAATAGCAGGAGTAAGACAGGCTGCCATTGTAGGTGGTATGGATCCGATGGATCTGCTAAATCAACTAAGAGTTGCTGTGGGGCAAGTACCTCTAGAGGATACCAATACAAAAGAGAGCACTTCTACTTCAGAAGTGCCAGTATGGATAACCAATGAGCCAAAAGAGACACTTGATGCCAATATACTTTTAGATAAAGAGGATAATCCTTTGGCAAAGGCATATAATGTTTTAAGAGGATTGGAGGAGGGCGATATTCTTACAATTACTGCAGATTTTCAACCTGAACCACTCATAGAAGAGTTTGAGAAGTCAGGGCATGAGGTCTATTGTCAAGAGGTGGATGATACACACTTTATTACTTATATCAAAAAATAAAGGTAATACGTGGAATTTCACTTTTATGCCTGTGTGACCTAAGGTTGCAAAAGATACTTATGCAACTAATAGGGTTTGAGAAGGTATATGAAGAGGACTTGAGTAGAGTATTAGTTTAACGCTGTTTTTAACGCATCTTCTGCAGTAAGTGTTTGTAGATCTGTAATGACACCATTGTTGAGTGTAACGATAGTGATTTTATCGGCATCTTTTTCATTTTTATAGGCCTTGGCAATGGCTTTATCATAGATAAGCGCTACTGAGTAAGCACTCTTTTTAAAGTCTGGAAGAGCAAATGTATTTCTGATGACTGTAGGCATGCCACTGATATCGGCTACAAAAAGTGTATGACGTGATGGTAGATACTCTTTGTCTTGTTTTTTAAGAAATGCTTTGACAGTATGTCCTGTAGCTTTGGCAAAGACAAAGATGACTTTTTTAGTTTCAGATGTAAGTGTAACTGCTTTATCAAACTGATCTGGAAGGGTAAAATCGAGTTTTGAGTTGATGCTTAAACCTTTACTTGCTGTAGCACTATATTTACTTGGATCATAATGATCTTTACCATTAATAGCAAAGAGTGCACCTCCTCCAATAAGAAGTAGTAGAACGAGTGTTAAAATAATTTTTTTGATCATGATGTATATCCTTTTTTTCTTGGATTATAGCATAGGAGTGTTAAAATAGGATAATTTTAGTCCTATTTAAGTAAACTCATACTATATTAATTGAAATTATAATATTAATAATAAAGGATTATAAAATGACATTTTCAGATGAAGATATTTATGAAGCAGTAAAAAATCATTTACCTACAGTAAACGAGTATGTCAACTCTCATGGGGGTGATATTTCACTTTTAGGAATAAAAGATGGTATTGTGTACATTGTATTAACAGGAACTTGTCATGGTTGCTCTATGAGTCTTATGACAACTAAAATGGTCGTAGAGAGAAAGCTAAGAGAGTTAATACATCCAGAACTACTTGTTATTAATGTAGATGGTACACCTGAAAATAGCTTACCTGATAGCTACTATGCAGAAGAAGATACAGAGGTAGCTACAGAAGCATCTAAAGAGGGTCTTATGGACAAAGTAAAGAAGCTATTTTAAAAAGGAAAAATATGCGTTATATAATAATATTACTAGTACTATTATTCTTTACGGGATGTGAGAATGAGACGAAAATAAAGTATGATGGGAAGGCTCTTTTGGAGCAGAAATGTGCTATGTGCCACAATCTTAAAATGCCACCTAGTACTTATGAAGATGAAAAAGCACCTCCTATGATGGCAGTAGTCTTTCACTTGAAAGATTTTATGAAAATAAACAACAACCAAGATAAAGTAGAGAAATTTATTCCTTTTATTCAAGAGTATGTTATTGAGCCAAGTAGAGAAAAATCTTATTGTGATAAGGAGAGTCTTGACTCTTATGGAGTAATGCCTTCACAAAAAGGAAATGTAAATGAAGATGAGCTTGAGGCAATTGCTGAGTATATGTTCACTTTTTATGATCAGCAGGTCTATCTTAAAGAGATGCAGGCAAAAGCTGCTTTTGATGCCTTGCCAAAAGGTGAGCAGTTGGTGCGTAAGAGTGGTTGTCTCAATTGTCATGCACTAGAAAAAGATAAAGTAGGGCCTTCTTTCAAAAATATAGCAAAAAATGGTACTCAAAAGAGTATTGAGATAATCCAAAAGGGAAGTCAGGGAAAATGGAAACACTTTAACAATATGATGATGCCTGCATTCAAAGATAAATTTTCAAAAAAAGAGTTGAATATTTTAAAAGAGTGGATAGACTCTTTGGGTAAAATAGAAGTACAAAAACCATGGAAGGTAAAATAATGATATTTGATTTAAATAAAGATAAAACAGTAAATGAAACCTATAAGCTTATGGCACAGACCATCATTCCTCGACCTATTGCATGGGTAGTGACTGAAGATGAGGGGATTATAAATATCGCACCTTTTAGTTATTTTATAGGATTGTCTTCTGATCCTGCTTCTGTACTTATCTCGGTAGGGCATAAGGCAGATGGTACGCCTAAAGATACTTTGGCAAATATACGCAAACATCAAAAGTGTACTATCTGCATGGTGCAAGAAGAGGACTTGGAGAAGATGCATCTCTCCTCTAAGGGGTTAGACAAAGAGGTGAGTGAGGCGGCACTATTTTCTATAGAGACAGAAACTTTGGTGGAGGGGTATCCCCCTATGATCAAAGGGGTACCTACAGCCTATGTCTGCGAACTTAATCAGGAGATAGATTTAGGTGGTGGTTCAACCATCCCTCTGGTACTTAATGTTAAACAGATCTTTATAGAGGATGCGGTGATCACAGACAGGGAACGACTTACGATTGCTTTTAAGCCTGTAGCACGTATAGGAAAGAGTTATGCCTTTTTAGGTGAGGAGATTGAAGCTCCTACAATACCTTAAGTTATATTGGTTAAAATCGCTCTATGTTAATACGAAAACTTTTTAAATTTGAAAATGCACATATTGTGCGTGATTGTAGTACGCAACGGTGTAGTGAAAATATACATGGACACTCTTACAAGGTGGAGGTACTGCTTGAGTCTAACTACTTGGATGATGGACAGATGGTGTATGATTTTGGATTGACAAAATTGTACATTAAAGAGTTGATTGACTCTTTTGATCATGCGATCACACTCTGGTCAAAAGATGACAGCCACTATCTTGAAGCGATGAAAAAATACTCCAATAGATGGGTAGAACTTCCTGTTTCTCCTTCAGCAGAGCAGTTTGCCCGTGTGATCTACCTGATGGTTGAACGTGTTTTGGCTTGTACTGATATGCAAAATGGTGAGAGAGAAGTAAAGCTTCACAGTATTATCATCCATGAGACAGAAACAGGATATGCACAAGGGTTTAAAGAGGATGCACATAGTGAGTTAATGGGTACAATCAAGCTGGAAGATATTGTTTTTTCAGATCAAATAAGAAGTGAATGGAGTGATAGTGCACTCTGGCGTAAATTGTTAACACATGTATTGATCAAAAATCCAAAAAGAGTTTAAAGAAAAATTTTTACAAGAAACTTCAATAGAAAAATTTAGTATAATGCGATATCAAATATAAAAGGATAGATATGAAAAAGATTACAGTACTTTCATTGGTAGCAGCAGCAGTATTATTTACTGCATGTGGTGAAGATGCAAAAAAAGCAGCAGCAGAAGCAACAGCAAAAGCTACAGAAGTAGTTAAAGAGACAGCAACAAAAGCAGTAGATGCTACAAAAGAGGTAGCTACAGAGGCAGCAACAAAAGCAACTGAAGCGGCAAAAGAAGTTGCAACTGATGCTGTAGAGGCAACTAAAGAGGCAGCTACAAATGCTGTTGAAGCAACTAAAGAGAAAGCAGCTGAAGTAACAGAAGCAGCAAAAGAAAAAGCAGCAGATGCAGCAGAAGCACTTAAAGCTAGAGCAGCAGCAACAACAGAAGCAGCGAAAGAGAAAGCAGCAGAAGTAGTTGCTCCAGCAGAAGCAGCTCCATCAGCAGACAATGCAGCTGGTGCAGCAGTATTTGCAAAATGTGCAGGATGTCACGGTAAAGATGGTAAGACAAAAGCACTTGGTAAATCTGAAGTGATCGCAGGGCAAGCAGCAGCAGACCTAGTGACTAAAATGGCAGAGTACAAAGCAGGTACAAGAAATGTATCTGGTATGGGTATGCTTATGAAGGGGCAAGTCGCTTCTATGAGTGATGATGATATGAAAGCAGTAGCTGACTTTATTTCAGCAATGTAAAACGAAGACAAGGCATTGGCCTTGTCTTTTCCAGATAGACTCTCTACTTAACTTGTAAAAAAATCCTCTCTCTTACTACTGTTTAACTCCCAACCAATTGGAATCATTTTAACCTTCATCCCTTTGGGAAAGAAATCTACATCAGGTAGCGTGATAATCATACCATCTGCTTTTTGCATAGGTGAGACCATCCCTGGAAGTTGCTGTTTAAGTGGCATGAATGTTTTGCCATCAAATTCTCCTAAGCGTACGGTGTACTTCCCTTTTTTTAACTTCAAGTCTTCTCTTAATGTTGTTTCAAGAGTGGCATGATAAAAGTCATTGGCTCCAGACATCTTATGGATTGCTGCACGGATAAAAATTTCATAATTGACCATAGCTGCCAAGGGATTTCCTGGAAGGTTGATAATGGCTGTATGACCTATTTTCCCAAAAGCGGTAGGTTTGCCAGGTTTAATGTCCACTTTGTCAAAATAGAGTTTCATACCCAAGTTTTCAAATGCCTCTTTGGTAAAATCTTTATCTCCCATACTTACACCACCAGAAGTGACAATAATATCAGCGTCAAGTGCCATCTCTATGGAAGATTGGAGTGCTTCTATGGTGTCTGCACCCGTTTGGATGTAACGTACACTGCACCCAAGCTCTTTGGATCGTGCTAAAAACATAGGGGTATTGGAGTTGTAGAGTTGATGAGGTTCTATCTTCTCATAGTGGGGGCGTAACTCATCACCTGTACCAAAAATAACCACTTTGAGTTGCCTATAGACATTTAAATGTGTGACCCCTTGACTTGCTAACATCGCAATGCCATAAGCAGTGACACGCTCCCCTTTTTGAAGATAGACTGTTCTACTTTTTATATCTTCACCCGCCCTTCTAATGTGAGCATTTTTGTCTATGGTTTGGGGTAGGGTTACCTCTGTATTTTCTGCGGTAACATTCTCTACTGGGATGATCGCTTCACATCCCTTTGGGAGAGGAGCTCCTGTCATTATTTTAATGGCAGTTTCTTTTTGCAGGGTCATTGTAGGGTTGTCACCCGCATAAATTACCTCTTGGCATGTAACGGTACGGTTTTCATCTAAACATTTAACTGCATAGCCATCCATGGCAGAGTTGTCAAAACGAGGAAGATCAAAAGTAGCAACACAATCTTCAGCCATGATACGCCCTAGAGATGCTTCAATAGGGATGATCTCTATTGAAACAGGGGAACAGTTTGTATAAATACTATCTAATGCTTTGGTTATGGAAACAGCCATACTAAACCTTTTAAATTAAATTGTTTTGATTATAGCAAAATAGGGTATAATCCGCTTTTAAATAGTAGGAGTTTTTATGGTAGAAGAGATGATTGCATCACATCGTTGGCTGATCTATATTTTTCTAGGATTTTTAGTAGGCGGTATGTTGATTCCTATGATGACATCAAAAAATCCATTGGGTTTTAGAAAAGCCAGTTTTATCTATACGATGATCTTTCAAGCAATTGCCACGATGGTGGCATTTACGGGGCTTATTGCTATGGTAACAGGAGAGATGAGCTTGTCTCTTGCTATGATCCTTATGATCGTGATCTGGGCAGTATTGATGTATATTGAGATACGCAAATACCTATTGATAAAAACAGCTCATCTACAAGAAGAAAAGACCCATCAGCTCCTTAAAGGTGCATTTTTTAAGATCTCTTTGCTTCAAATGCTTCTTGTGGTTATCATGATGGTGCTTATGACACTTAAAGCCAAAGGTATTGTGGCACTGTAAGGAGTTAGAAATATGTTATATCTTTACCATAAAGAGGCAAGGGCTTCTCAGCTCACACTTACAGGAGATGAGCATCGCTATATCTTTAAAGTGCGTAGGCATACAGTAGACGATACTCTCTATCTGCGTAACTTAGAAGATGGATTACTGCATCGTTATCTCATTACCCATATAGATAAACGTTCAGCAATATTAACGCTGCAAGAGAGTCATGTTTTAGATGTAAAAGCTAAAGAGTCACTGCATATAGGCTGGTGTATCATCGACCCCAAAAGTGTAGAAAAAGTACTCCCCTCACTCAATGAGATGGGTGTAGAGAAGATCACTTTTATCTACTGTAAACGTTCTCAAAAAAGTTTTAAACTTGACTTTAAGCGTTTAGAAAAAATACTACTCAACTCTTCTCAGCAGTCAGGACGCTCAGAGATGATGAAGTTGGAGATGGCAGAAGATTTAGAAAGTTTTATCGTTCAAAACCCAGAGAGTAAAATGCTTAACTTTTCTGAAAGTAATTTTGTAAATAGTAGTACATTTAACACCATAGTCATAGGGTGTGAAGGTGGTTTTCATGCAGATGAAATAGCACTTTTTAAGCCTGAAAATATTGTTGGGTTTGATATACCTTTGGTTTTAAAGAGTGAAAGTGCGGTGTGTGCTGTGGCTTCTAAAGTGCTTTTATAAAGTTTTAAATATTTTTCGATATAATTCTGCCCTAATGTTGTCTCACCAAAGAGTGTTGCAACAACACTTTTTCAGTTTGAAGAAGGAAGAGCATAGTGCTAGAACAGGCTAGTTACCTGTCATAAAAACAAACTTTTAAGGAAAAACAATGAGAAAAGAGATTCACCCAGATTACGTTGAGTGTAAAGTAAGTTGTGCTTGTGGAAACAAGTTTGAGATCAAATCTGACAGAGCAGAGATGAGTATTGATATTTGTAATGAGTGTCACCCATTCTTTACAGGTTCTGAGAAAATTCTTGATGCTGCTGGTAGAGTAGATAAGTTTAAGAAAAAATATAACTTAGGTTAAGCTGGAGGGGACACAGCTTGAATTTTGCTTTGCAAAATTTAACCAATGTCCCTCATTTATTATGATTACATTTATCCCCACTCCTATCGGAAACCCTCAAGATATTACTATTCGTGCTATGAAGCTTTTTGAAAAAGCGGAACTTTTTTTATGTGAAGATACACGTCAGACCAAACGGCTTTTAAAACTACTGGAAGAGCGGTTTGATATGGCGTATCCTGATGCTGAATTTTATTCATTTAACGAACATAATGGACAAGAAAGAGTAGAGACACTTGGTAGTGTTTTTGCAGAGAAAGAGGTGGTTTACGTGAGTGATGCGGGGATGCCTGTGATCTCTGATCCTGGGCAGCTTCTTGTCGCTTATGCTCAAGAAAACAATGTTGCTTACGATGTACTCCCAGGGGCTTCAGCAGTCACAACGGCCTATGCAGCCTCTGGTTTTGAAGAGGGTAAGTTTCTCTTTTATGCCTTTTTACCACACAAAGGAAAAGAGAGAGCTGCTGCACTGAGTATTGCGATGAATAATGGGTACAACACAGTACTTTATGAGTCTCCGCATCGGTTAGAAAAACTTTTAAATGAAATAGAAGTTTTGGATGAAAACAGAGAGTTATTCTTAGCTAAAGAGATCAGTAAAAAGTATCAGACTTACTATCGTGGTACAGCCAAATCTTTAAATACCCAGTTTAGAGAACTGACAATTAGAGGTGAATGGGTAGTGGTTATTGGTGCCAAAAAAGAGAGTGAGAAAAGCCTCTCTTTTTCAGACATTTTACACCTTGACTTACCACCAAAACCCAAAGCAAAACTACTGGCACAGCTCAGTGATAAATCTGTTAAAGAGTGGTATAACGAACTTATAGGTTAGCCTCTTAACCCCCTAAAAGCAAAAATTAGATAAAATCTATTTATGATTATTTATGGAAAACAAGTCTCTCTTTATGCCCTAGAACACAAAGAAGAAGATGTCAAAACGGTCTATGTTGCTAAAAAAAACATCCTTCCTCAGGCACTGTTTCACAAGTATCATGATAAGATCAAATTCTTAGAAGAGAAGTGGGCACAGTCTATGGCTAAGGGTGGCAATCATCAAGGTATTTTAGTTGAGATGGAACCATTCAAAGAGACTGGCTTTTCACAAATGAAGAAAAGTGAATTTATTGTTATTCTTGATGGATTAACAGATGTAGGTAACATTGGAGCGATCGTACGTTCTGCGTATGCTTTGGGTGTAGATGCTATTATTGCTTCGGGAGTAAGACAGCTAAACTTTGCAGCCATAGCACGAACAAGTTCAGGGGCACTGCTTGATATGCCTTTCATGGTGGCTTCAAACGTATTGGATAACATTAATGAACTGCAACAGACAGGATTTACTTTGTACGGGGCGTCAATGGATGGAGAAAATGTACACGCGTGTACTTTCTCTTCTAAAAGAGTATTGGTCATGGGGAGTGAAGGCAAAGGGCTTTCTAAAAAAGTAGCTGCAAAGATCAATACGATGGTTTCCATAGAGATGAAACATGCATTTGACTCGCTTAATGTCAGTGCAGCAGCAGCAATTTTAATACATAGGATGGGTTATGCAGTTAAATGAGATACTTGAAGAGAATAGTGCTAGAACAATCTCCAAAAAAACGACGATTTCAGAAGAGAATATTGAAGCACTCTTGGCACGTGATTTTAGTAGATTAAAGAGAGTAAAAGCATTAGGCTTCATCTCTATTTTAGAGCGAGAATATAGAGCAGATCTTTCTCCATTAAAAAAAGAGGCACTTTCTTATTATAATGAGCATAATGATGAAGAAAATGTCACTTTAGGATTACCTTTGGATGAAGAGAGAAAAGGGAAGCCTAAATGGTTTTTATTTTTGATCTTGGGGCTCCTTGGGTATGCCTCTTGGTATTTTTTTACACAATTTGATAAAAAACAGTTAAGTGAACTGCTTCCTTTTTCGGAAGAGAAAATAAGTCAAATGATACTGCCAAAAGAAGAGAATAAAGAAGAGTTAAGCATAGAAAAAGTAACTGCACCTGTTGAGATGGAAAGTTCTATTGAAGCAGGAACAGAGATACAAGTGCAGAGTATAAGTATTGAAGATGAGACGAACAGTTCATCTATCTATTAGAGAATGAAGTAAAGAAGAGAGAAAAAATGTTTGATGAAATTCAATTTGAGAAAATAAACCGATTACCAAAATATCTTTTTGCAGAGATTAATGATCTTAAAATGGAGCTGAGAAGAAAAGGGGAGGATATCATAGATTTTTCTATGGGGAATCCTGATGCGGCTACACCACAACCGATTATCGATAAACTATGTGAAACGGCAATGAAGCCTAAGACACACGGATACAGTGCCTCTAAAGGAATTTACAAACTTCGTCTTGCTATGAGTAATTGGTATAAACGTAAATACAATGCAGACCTTGATCCTGATACAGAAGTGGTAGCAACAATGGGAAGTAAAGAGGGGTATGTGCATTTGGTACAGGCGATCTCAAACCCTGGAGATGTAGCGATCGTTCCTGATCCTACTTACCCTATCCACTCTCAGGCATTTATTTTGGCTGGAGCGAATGTTGAGAAGATGAAACTTGTTTTCAATGAAGAGACATTTGAAGTAGATGAAGATCGATTTTTGGCAGATGTAGAAGAGACGTTAGATAACTCTATCCCCAAAGCAAAGTTTTTAGTGGTAAATTTCCCACATAATCCTAGTACAGCAACTGTAACGCCTCAGTTTTATGAGCGTTTGGTTGCCTTGGCAAAAGAGAAACGCTTCTATATCATCTCAGATATTGCTTATGCAGATATCACTTTTGATGGCTATAAAACACCATCTATCATGGAAGTGAAGGGTGCAAAAGAGGTTGCAGTTGAATCGTATACACTCTCTAAGTCATACAATATGGCAGGGTGGAGAGTAGGGTTCATCGTGGGTAACAAAAAACTTATAGGGGCACTTCAAAGTATCAAATCTTGGCTGGATTATGGGATGTTCACTCCTATTCAAGTGGCAGCAACAGTTGCCCTTGATGAACATCACTATATACCTGATGAGCAGATCATTCCTCGTTATGAAAAGAGACGTGATGTAATGTTAGAATCTTTTGCCAAAGCGGGCTGGAAGATGGGTAAACCAAATGCTTCTATGTTTATCTGGGGTAAGATACCTGAAGTAGCAAGAGATATGGGTTCTTTAGAATTTGCCAAACAACTTCTTTTAGAAGCTGGTGTGGCAGTAAGTCCAGGGATAGGATTTGGTAAATATGGAGATGAATATGTACGTATTGCACTCATTGAAAATGAAAAGCGCATTCGTCAAGCAGCAAAAAATATTAAGAAGTTTTTGAAAAAGCTTGAAGAGGAAAAGAAAAATGGTTAAGATTGGTATACTCGGTGTTGGTACAGTAGGTGCTAGTGTAGCAAATATACTTGAAGCCAATGCAGACATCATTGAAGCAAGAGCAGGCAAGAAGATAGTAGCCAAGTCAGGTGTGGTTAAAAACCTTGGTAAAGAGAGAGGTGTAAGCATCAAGCTTTCCGATAATCCGCTTGATATTATAGATGACCCAGAGATAGATATTGTAGTAGAACTTATGGGTGGAGTAGAAGAGCCTTATGCGCTTGTAAAAAAAGCACTAGAGAATGGTAAAGCGGTAGTGACTGCAAACAAAGCACTACTGGCTTACCATCGTTATGAACTTCAAGAGATAGCAGGTGATATTCCGTTGATGTATGAAGCAAGTACGGCAGGGGGCATCCCTATCATTGGTGCATTGCGTACGGGACTAAGTGCAAACCACATAGAGTCTATTCAAGGTATTATGAATGGTACCTGTAACTACATGCTTACCAAGATGATCAACGAAGGTGCTCAGTATGATGCCATCTTAAAAGAGGCACAAGAACTAGGCTACGCTGAAGCTGACCCGACATTTGATGTAGGTGGGTTTGATGCTTCTCATAAACTTCTCATCTTGGCTTCCATTGCGTATGGCATAGATGCAAAACCTGAAGATATCCTCATTGAAGGGATAGAGAATATCACACAAACAGACGTGGCATTTGCCAAAGAGTTTGGGTATGAAATTAAGCTTTTGGGTATTGCCAAAAAGGTGGGTGAGGGTGTAGAACTAAGAGTGCACGCAACCATGATACCTCAAGAGTCTATGATAGCCAAAGTAGATGGTGTAATGAATGCTGTGACTGTAGTAGGTGACAGAGTAGGCGAGACAATGTACTATGGACCAGGAGCTGGTGGAGATGCTACTGCGTCTGCGGTTATCTCTGACATCGTGGACATTGTACGTGGTAACCAAGGGCCTATGCTAGGGTACAAAAAAGGACTAGAGTCTGGACTTAAACTCTTAAGTAAAGATGACATTGTCACGCAGTACTACCTCAGACTTGAAGTAGCAGACCAGAGCGGTGTACTTGCTGAAGTAACCTCTACACTAGGTAAGTTTGGCATCTCCATAGAGGCAATGCTTCAAAAACCAACAGCAGATGAAAAGATAGCAAAACTTCTTTTCACGACACACTCTTGTAAAGAGAGTGAAATGCAAGAGGCGATTACGGCTCTGGGTTCGCTTGATGTAGTACGTGGGGATATTGCTATGATGAGGATTGAGAAGTAATCATTATCTCATAACGTGTATTTTTAGCAGTAGTACCCTTTACTTGTTTGATACACTCTTTTTTTAATAGTTCAGCTATATCTCTCGACGCGGTAGCTGTGGTCGTATCTACGTATCATATTTGATATGAATAATGGATTTAATCGGCTCATTCTTCTTTTTTTGAGAGTGGGTCTTATGTTACAAAGTACAAAAATTTAATTAATTTGACAAACCCCACCTATTTATATATAATAAAATAAAGTTTATATAAAAGGACTTCAAATGCAAACGATAGGCATAGGTGAACTACAAAAAAACATGGGTATCTTAACCCATCTTACAGAAGCATTAACCATCATAGATAAACGTAAAAATAAAAGTGTGGCTGTCGTGTATCCTATAGTAGAGGAAAACTGTAGAACGGTAGATGAAATAGCAGGTAGTTTAAGTAGATATACCAATATTAAAATAGATGACTTAGACAAGGCTAAAGAAGAAGCAATGATGGAAGCAATGAAAGAAAAATATGGTTTCACTGATTGATACAAATGTAATTATTCGTTTTTTAGTAGGTGATCATGCGGAACACTTAGTCAGAAGTAAAAGGATTTTCCAACAAATTCAAGACAATACTTTGCAAGTAGAAATAATAAGTGAAGTGTTGATGGAAGTTTTATTTGTTGTTACGAAGAGGTATAAAGTACCTAAAGAGATTGTTATTGAAAAACTAAAAAGTATATTGTTTCTTCAAGGTGTGGTCAATCCTGATAAAATGATGCTGATACATACATTAGATATGCTACAAAGTAAAAATATAGATTTTGTAGATGCATTCATATGTACAAAGGCAAAACTCGAAGGCTATGGTAAAATAAGCTTTGATAAAGACGTAATGAAAAAATGCGAAAGATAAAAGGAACTAAAAATGGCAAAAGACCACTATTTCGATATAACGGCAAAGTTAGACATGATGGAGATGAAAAATGCTATTGTGATGGCTGAGAAAGAGGTAGCTACACGCTTTGACTTTAAAGGTGTAAAAGCAGAGATAAACCTGAATGAAGATGCAAAGACACTCTCTTTGAGTTCTTCTACAGATTCTAAGATAGATGCACTCAAAGATATACTCATCTCTAAACTCATCAAACGTAACATCGCTGGTAAGTCATTAGAAGAGGTAAAAACTGAGGGTATAAGTGGTGGTAACACAAAAGTGATCTACCGCATTGTAGATACCATAGACAAAGATGAGGCTAAGCAGATAGTCAAAGCCATTAAAGCGATGAAAGTGAAAGTAACTCCCTCTATACAAGGAGATGAGGTACGTGTGTCTGGGAAGAAGATAGATGACCTGCAGGCTGTGATGGCAGAAGTGAAGACACTTGATTTGAAAGCACCATTGGTATTTGGAAATTTTAAATAGCAATAGAGTATGAGCATTTTTAAACCTTTTTGATATAATTATGCTTACTAGACTTGACCATAAGTTTAAATAAGATAAATTTACTCTTAATTACTAAAAAAGGCAGAGGATGACAAACAAACTTGATGTACAAGAGCAGCAAGAGATAGAGAGTGTATGCACCTACTGTGGTGTTGGATGCGACATTACTGCAGTGGTTGAAAACAATAAAATCTCTAAAATATATGCCCAAAAAGATGGTGTGGTGTCTCAAGGAAAGCTTTGTATCAAGGGTAAGTTTGGGTATGACTTTGTAGATTCGCCTGATCGTATTAGAGAGCCTCGTATTAGAAAATCTTTTTTAGATAAAAATCCTCATATTTTAAGTGAAGTCTCTAGCAAACTTACAGAGTTTAGTAGCCAATACATGACCTGTGATCTAGATACTGCTACGACCATTGCCGCCATGAAACTTACGCAGATCAAAGAGAAGTATGGTTCAAAAAGTTTTTGTGCCATTGGTGGGGCTAGGACTTCTTGTGAATCAGCCTATGCCTTTCAAAAATTCTGTAGAGAGACGATGGATTCGCCACATGTAGACAACTGTGCAAGGGTGTGTCACTCGCCTTCTC
>Ga0256827_10001849_pt1 | contig 13695 bp, 15 predicted proteins | sample CV84metaG_FD_185977 | JGI IMG/M metagenome (GOLD analysis project Ga0256827, IMG submission 185977) | Hydrothermal vent microbial communities from East Pacific Rise, Pacific Ocean - CV84 | ecosystem: Environmental > Aquatic > Marine > Hydrothermal vents | place: Pacific Ocean: East Pacific Rise... | reverse complement strand
ATTCTCATTTTTTATTTATCCCAAAAACCCCAGCACTATCATAACCCCTATATTCCAAATTAGTCAATCCTTCCACCAAAAAAGGTATACTATTTTCATTTCAATTATAAGCAAAAATTCCACACATTTTTTTTTCATTAAATAATAATATAACAATATATTATCATAATTAAATTTTTAGTCAAAAATAATATACTAAAGTGTTTAGTATATTATTAAAAAATTAAAATATTTTTAATCAAAAAAATTGAAAAAAACTAAATTATTTATAAAATAGAATTATTAATTTTTAATTACTTATTTTAATGAAGAATTGAAAGCTTTTTAAGAAAAAAAAGATCAAAAGAAAATTTTCTTTTAATCTTAGATTATATGTAATATTTAGTAGTTTAATTATTATTTTTTTGGTAGGATCAAATATTTATAATAGAAATGTTATAAATGATTTTAAAAATGAATTAATTTTATTAAAAAAAGTAAAGCTTACAAATTCTGAAAATATTGAAAAAGAAAAAAACTCTATTAAAATAGATAGAGTTTATTTTAATGAAAATATCAATCTAAAAAAATACTGAAATACTAAATTTAATATAACTGATGAAGGGAAGTGATTTATTGAGAATATAAGAAATTTACATAAAACTCCTACTTTAATAGCTCCAGAATTTCAACATAAAGATTTATGTTCAGGTTATATCTGAAAACTTAGTCAGAAAATATGGGGTAAAAGTTCTATTTATAGTATTTGAATGCAAAATACAAAAAAATGAAAATTAGCTCAAGCTTGGGAATTGCCATATTTTTATGAAGCATTTTGAGGTGAAATATTAGCAGAATTATCTGATTTTTCTTTAAAAGATAAAGATTATTTAGAAAAAATTTCTCTTGAAAGTATGAAGAACTTTTTTGCAAAAGCATTTACTGAAGAAGCATTGTTTTGAGATATATGATTTTTATATTCAAAAACAAATTATGTACAATTTTTAAAAAAATGGAATTATAATTCTCATATAACAAAAAATATGTGATTATCTGATTTTGAAATAACTTTTTCAAATGTTGATGATAAAAAAACAAATTTAGAGAATTTTATGTATAATTTATGATGTAAAGAAGAATTTATAAAATATATAGATTTAATTGAAAATTATAAGATGTTTTTAAATTGAAAAAATATAGTTTTATTTGAAAAAGAATTTTATTTTATAGATGAAAATAATATTTTATGAGAAAAAGTTAATTTTAAATATTTAGATAAAATAACTTATAAAGATATAACTATTACACATTTTTTTGAAACAAGATCTCATGTTGATTCACTTTTTAAATTTTCTTGTGATTTGAATTTTTATCCAATAAATGTTATGAGTATTAATAGTAGAATGATAGAAAAAATGTAAAAAATCAAAGAGGAATAAAGCATCTGTTGATAAAATAGTTTAATTTATAAATAAATAATTATGAAGAAAATATTAATAAGCTTAATTTTAGTTCTTATTTTAATATCTTGCTGAGAAGAAAAAATAATAAATATTGATTAAAAAATTAAATGAAACAAAAAATAACAATAATAGGTTGAACTGATTGATTTTGAAAATGGTTAGCTGGTTTTATGTTAAAAAATTTTAAAAATAATATTGAATTAACTATAATTTGAAGAAATGAAGAAAAATTAAAAAAAGTATCACTAGAAATAGGATCCAATTATTCACTTGATAATAAAAAAGTAGTATCAGAATCAGATATAACTATTTTTGCTGTACCTATTGCATATACAGAAGAAATAATTGAAAAATATGCTCCTTTTTTAAAAATAAATTCAATGGTTTTGGATGTTACATCTATAAAAATATGACCTTCAAATGCTTTGAAAAAGTTTTCTCCAAAATCAGTTCTTGTTCTTCCAACTCATCCAATGTTTTGACCACATATTTCAACAATTAGAGGACAAATTTTTGTATTATGTCCTTTAAAAGAGGAAGATAAATTAGATTTTAGATATAAATTTTTAAAGAAAACTTTAACTGAGATGTGAGCAAAAGTTGTTGAAGAAAATCCAATAGAGCATGATAGAATGATGGCAATAGTTCAATGAGTTACACATTTTAATATGTTTGTTATTGCTTGAACAATAAGAAAATTGAATTTTGATATTGATAAATCATTTAATTTTATATCACCAATTTACAAAATAATGATGTCTTCAGTTTGAAGATATATATGACAAAATCCTAAATTATATTGAGATATACAAATGTATAATACAGAAGTTTTAAAGGTGCATAATGTTTTTATTGATGTAGCAAGTGATTTTAATAAATATATAGAACAAAAAGATGAAGAATCATTTATAGAAAATATAAAAGATTCAGCAAAATATTTTTGAAAAAATACTGAAAAAGGACAGAAATATACAGATAAAATTATTTTTATGATATGAAGACAGCTTGAATTAGCTGAAAAAAGTGTTTGAAAGGAAATAAGAGTAGAAAATATTTATTCAAGAGAAATAAAAATCTGAATTTTAAATAAATTTAATGATAAAGATTTATTTTTAAATAGTTGAGAAATTTTAGATTTAGATGAATGGGAAATAATATAAAAATATTTTATTAATTATTTTAAATAAAAATGAAAAAAATAGAAATATATTCAGACTGATGATCAAGACCAAATCCATGACCAAGTGGTTATGGGGTTATTTTGAGATTTGGAAATGTAGATAAAGAATTTTCAGGATTTGAAAAACATTCTACAAATAATAGAATGGAGTTAACAGGAGTTATAGTTTGATTGTCTAAATTAAAAGAGAAATGTGATGTTCAAGTTTTTACAGATTCTAGTTATGTTGTAAATTGAATTGAAAAATGATGGGCAGAAAAATGGAAATCTAATAATTGGATGAGAACAAAATCAGAGAAAGCTATAAATTATGATCTTTGGGAAAAATTACTTTTAGAAGTTTCAAAACATAAAGTAAAATTCAACTGGGTTAGAGGACATAACTGACATGAAGAAAATGAAAGATGTGATGAACTTGCAACTAATGAGATTTTGAAAAATAATCCAAAATTAGTTAATTCTGAAAATAACAGTCCTCACTTAACTAATTCTGAAAATAATAGTCCTCACTTAACTAATTCTGAAAATAATAGTCCTCACCTAGCCTCTCCTGAAGGAGAGGGACTTATAAAGGTATGAATTATTGAAAATTATGAGAAGGTTCCGAATTATGTTTTGCATTTATCAAGAGAATTGAGGCAAAAACAAACAAAATCAGAAATTATTTTATGGGAAATTTTGAGAAATAGAAAATTGAATAATCTTAAATTTAGAAGACAATATGCATTTTGAAGATATATAACTGATTTTTATTGTTTTGAAAAAAATTTAGTTATCGAATTAGATTGATGAATTCACAATATAAAAGAACAAAAAGAATATGATAAAATTAGAGATGAAGTTATTCAAAAACACAAAGTTAATATTTTAAGAATAAAAAATGATGAAATTTATAGTAATATAGAATCTGTTATAAGTAAAATTTTATATTTTTGTTCTAGCTCCTCTCCTTCAGGAGAGGTTGGGTGAGGACCAACTAGTTTACAAAAGAAAATAAAAATACAAAAAGCTTGAGATAAATGCAAAAAATGTTGAGATATTGTTGTAAAAGCAATTCCAAAGAAGAAAAACACAAAAAATAAAAGTTATTATTATAAATATTATCTAACTTGTCCTAGTTGTAAAACAAATTATTTTGTGGATGATGCTAAAGTTATGATAAAAAAAATAGATATTTAAAAAAATGAATTAATATATGTTTTATATTTTTTTGTAAAAAATATAAATTTCAATATAATAATGTATAATATATTAAATAAAATAAAAAACAATGGAACAAAATAATGTAAATCATAAATTATTACACTGAGTTAGTTTATCTACAATAATGGATGTTCTAATTAAAGAAATTGGATTTGAAAAACTTGATGAGATGGTAAGAATAAATTGTTTTTCAAATAATCCAAGTAAACAATCTAGTTTGAAATTTTTGAGAAAAACAGAATGGGCTAGACTTCAGGTTCAAGGAATTTATGTGAAACATATGAGAAGAAGAGAACAAAAAAATAATAAATAATTATTTTTATGAACTTTGTTCTCATTTTTTATTATTATAAAGATAAATGAGAATATTTTTCTTTTATAAGATAATCTAAATCAAATAAATCTGTAGAATATATGCATTATCATTATATATTATGAATGATTAGTGCAAAAATAATCAATTGAGAAAATTTCTTTAAAATAAAGGATTGAAAGAAAAAATGAATACAAAAATAGGGAAGCAAATGGCTGAAAATAGACATAAATATATGCAATGATTTTTGGAAGAATTTATGTGAGAATGGGAAAGAGAAATTTAATTTAATAAATTATTTTTAACTAATGGAATTTATAATAAAAAAATTGGGTGGTGAAAATGCTGCTGAATTGGATAAAAGTGCAAAAAATATCTGGGAAGATTTTGAAAATGGTAAGATTCAAGCTGTGGTTGTGTCTGCTATTAGAAGTAGTGAATTTAACACTACAGATAAATTAATTGAACTATGAAATCTTATTTGAATAAAAAAAGTAAATATTAATTTAATAAAAGAAAAAATAGAAAATCTTAAAAATTTTCATTTAAATATTTTAGATAAAAAATTACTTTGTTCAAAAACTAAAATTATTGATATAGTTGAAGCTGAATTTAATTTTTTACTTGAAAGTATTTATTATTATTTAGAATCAAAAAATAATAAAATAATTCCAAGTATTTCAAATGATTATTCTATAAAATTAAAATGAAATAAAAAATTATCAATTTTATGATTTTGAGAAATTGTCTCTTGTAAAATATTTTCAGGAGTAATAGATACTATTTCATCAAAATGAATTTGTTCTAAAAGTATAGATTTATCAAATCTGATAGAAGAAAAAGAATTAGTTTGAAAAGATAGTAATGAAATCTTTGATTTTTTATCTGTTAAAATTTCAGATATTGTTGAACATCATATAAAATGATGAAAGATCCCTGTTTTATCTGGATATATTTGAAGTTTCAAATGATGAATTGAAAAAAATATTTGAAGAGGGTATTCTGATGCAACTGCTGCTGTTTGTACGGTGTGACTTTCTTGGAAATGATATCCCGTGATTTTAGAAATCCAAAAATCAGTAATTTGATTTTTGAGTGCAGATCCTAGAATTTTAAAAAAACCTAATGATGCTGTTTGTATTACAAAAATGGATTATTTAATGGCTAGAGAAATAACTTGAGATAATTGAGCTCAAGCAAAATTGTTACATCCTCAAGCATTGAGAAGTAAGGTTCAAGAAGCTTGAGTTAAAATTCATCTATTTGATCCTTTCTCTGGACATGATGGTTCATGGATTGTAAATGAGTTGCAAACTGATGAAAAAGATAAAATATGTTCTTGAATTTCATTTGTATGATGAAGAGAAAATGTTATATTTTTCTCTATTAGTTCATGAAAAATGTTTGAAAAATGAATTTTGTCAGATTTATTTACTATTGTAAAAAAATATTTTTCAGTTGATATTATATCAGCTTCAGAAACAGAAATTACTTTTACAATTGACTGAAATTGAAAATGTGATTTAAAATTAGAAGAAATGACAAGAGAAATTAGAAATGAATTGCATATGTGAGAAAATACTTTTATGGAATTTGTTGAATATAAAAAACATAAATCATTAATATTTTGTGTTTGAAAACATATGAAAGATTATATTGGTTTAATGGCAAAAGTTGTTAATGTTTTAAGTGAAAATAATATTAATATTGAAATAGCTAGTCAGTGAAGATTACAAAGATCAATGATATTCGGAATAAAATGAACTGATATGAAAAAAACTGTAAATCTTTTACATGATAAATTTATTAATTAATTTATAGAATTATGAAACAAAATAAAAAACTGATAATAGGACTATTTATATTATTAATAATTACATTTTTATTATATATAAATTTAAATAATTCAAACAATAATGATTCAATTATTTCTATGCAAAATGAAAAAATTAAAGATTTAGAAGATAAATTAAATAGTGAAAAAATAGATAATGATGAAAAGAAAGATAAAGAAGAAGAAGAAGAAGAAGAAGAAGAAGATAATTCAGATGAAAAAAATATTTTAGATAGTGATGAAAATATTTGAAATGATTTGAATTTATATAAGCTTTATAATGATGCAGAAGAATATTATGAAAATAAAGAATATGAAAAAGCTATATTAAATTTAAAAATAATTGTTGAGATGGAATCAGATGCCTCATGAGCTTTTAAAAATTTAGCTAAATCTTATTCTAAAATAGGAGATTTTCCTAAAGCAATTGAAATATATAAAGATTTAATAACAAGATTTCCAAATGATTCTTGATATTATGGACAATTAGGAATATTTTTTAATGAAAATAATCAAAAAGAAAAATGATCTTTATTTTTAATTATTTGATTTTTATTAGATTGAAAAAGTTTTGAAGAAAATGATTTAAAAGATACTATTGATAAAAAAATGTATGACTTAGAATATGAAACTATAAAAGAATTTATAAGTAACAGAGAATATGAAGAATTAAGAAAATATATATTCAGTAAATATTTGTGAGAAAAAAGTGATGAATATGATTTAGAGGATAATAGTTAATTTATGTATAATTATTTTAATTTAAGTTAAATTTATAAAAACTTTTATTGACTTAAAAATAAATAAATATAAACTACTAGTAATTATTAAATTAATTTTAAAAAAAATATGAAAAATTTTGTTTTAAATACTTGGAGAAGACACAGGATCTGAAATAGTAGTTTCTGGTCTTTTTGGTACATGTAGAATCAAAAAAATCATAAAATAAAAACTGTTATTTCTAAAATATAAGAAATAGCAGTTTTTTAATAAATAAGTCTTAATATTAGTTAATATTAAAAAAGTTTAATTAAATAATAAAAAAATAATATGAAAGAAGTAGAATCAATATCTATTAAATCAGAAAAAGCAGAATCTATAAAAATTATTTTTGATGAATTTATAAAAATAAATATAAAAAATATTTTGGAAGTTAATTATACTATTGAAAAATATTCATCCAACTCAATACCTGAAAGCTATTTTAATAAATTACTTAATGTTGCTAATGATTGATTTTGAATTAAAATGTGAGAAGAAGATGTGAAAAATCACCTTTATAAAAGTGAAGAAGTATTTATATTAAAGATAAATAATATTATAGTTTGATTTTCTTCACTTAATAATTTAGAAAAATTTACTTATAGATTTGGAACAGTTATAAAAAAAGAATATCAAAAACATTGATTATATAAAAAATTGAATAAAGTAATTTTAGAAAAAAATAAAAAATATTTTTTAAGAACTCAAAATAAAAATGTAATTAAATCATTAGAAAAAACTTTTGATAATGTTATTTATTGAAAAAAAGCTTTAAATTTTATGAAGGAAGGAATATCAGTTGAAAAAATTAATAATTTTATGATTAATAATTGAGATGAAAAAGAAATTCTAGATGAAAATGGTATTTTTAAAAGAGCTTATAAATGAAAAATGTGACAAGAATCAAGAGTAGATTATATTGATAAAGATTTTTATAATGACTTTAATTCAGAATTATGAGATAGTGAACTGCCCCCACTAAAGTATAGTGGAAATAAAAAAATGAATATATTTAAAAGATTCTTGAAAAGAATGAAACATTACAACTATTATGGTTTGAGTTCATTGAAATGAAGTTTCAGGAATTGATGCACTTGATGAAATAATTGAAGATTTAGAGGTTGTTTCTTGAAAAGTTTATTTCATTTATGCAAATTTAGAGGCCATAAAGAAAAATGTTAGGTTTATTGAAAAAAATTTAAATAGATGTTTTTTAAGGAATGCAAAAGGGAACTCTTATGAAGAAAAAAGAAGTATGGAAATTATGGATATATTAGATGAATCAGATTATTTACTTGATATTCATAATACAACAAGTTATAATAGTTCTTTGGAATTTTTGATAACTACCCATACTGATTATGCTAATATTTTTAATGTTGATAAAGTAATTAGTCATATCGATTCTATTCAAAAGGGTTGAAGTGATTGATATATGGATAGTATGTGAAAAAAATGATTTTGTTTAGAATGTGGTAGTATAAATTTTTGAGATAAAGAAAAATCAAAAATAATAGCAAAGAAATCTATCTTAAATTTTTTGAAAAAAACTAGAAATATAAATTGAGACTCTAAAATTTATAATGATAAAAAACAAATTATAAAAATGGATTATATATATATATTACTGAAACAAATAATTTTAAATTAGGTGAAGATTTTGTTGATTTTCAAGAATTAAAGAAGTGATATACAATTGCTTTTGATTGAGATGAAGAATTAATAACATCAAAAGATAGTGTTATAATTTTTGCACACAATAGAAGCAAAATATGATTAGAATGATATTGTATTTGACATAATATTTAACTTAATATTGCTAACATACAGAAAAAATATAAAATAAGTAAAATATTAAATAAAATAAGATTTATGAAAAAAATATTAACAGGAATAAAACCTACTTGAAATTGAATGCATATGTGAAATTATTTTGGTGCACTAAAACCATTATTTGATATGGATAGTGATAAAAATAATGATGTTTATGTGTTTTTACCAGATTTTCATTCATTAACTTCTGTTCATGATCCTGAGATTTTGAGAAATAATAGAAATAGATTATTAAAAGAATTTTTTGCTTTGATGCCTGATAATTCAAATATTACAGTTTTTGAACAATCAAAAATTAATAATTTAAATAATATAAATTGGATATTAAATAGTGTTACTCCTTATTCTATGATGCTTAGAGCTCATAGTTTTAAAGACTCACAAAATAAAAATTCAGAAATTAATATGGCTACTTTTAATTATCCAATATTAATGACAGCTGATATTATAAGTTATGATTTTGATATTGTTCCAGTTTGAAAAGATCAAAAACAACATTTAGAATTTGCTCGTGATATTGCTTGAAATTTTAATAAAACTTATAACTGTGATATTTTTAAACTTCCAGAAGCAAAAATTGATGAAAACTTAATGACAATTCCTTGAACAGATTGAAGAAAAATGAGTAAATCTTATGATAATTTTATTTGAATTTTTGATTCACCAAAAGTTATTAAGAAAAAAATAATGTCTATTGTTACTTGAAGTGAAAGTTTAGAAGAACCAAAAGATCCAGAAAACTGTAATATATTTTCAATAATAAAATTATTTGCAAATATAGAAAAACAAGAAGAAATTTCAAAAAAATATAAAGCAGGGAATTATGGTTATGGTCATGCAAAATTAGAATTACTTGAAATAGTTTTAGAGTATTTTAAAATAGCTAGAGAAAAATATGAAAGTTATGAAAATAATATGGATTTTATTTATGAAAAGTTAGAACATTGAAATAATAAGATGAATAAAATAGCTGATGAAAAATATGAAAAATTATTGAAAATAGTTTGATTAAGGTAATAATTTTATTTTCACAGAAATATTAAATTTAATAACATATTTGAATTGCCCCCTGAAAAGTAGAGTGAAAATAAAAAAAACACTCTACTTTTTTTTGTGCTTAAAATTTGCAAATCCAAATAAATAAGATATACTATTATATATATAATAAGATATAATATAAAAAAAATATGACTACAAAAGAACTACTAGCTACAGCTAGACTTATGAAAAAGGAGAATTTTGTTTCTATAAAAGAATTACAAAAATCTCCAACAAAGAGTTTGTCTGGTAATGGAGATCCAAAATTTATAATGAACAACTGAAAACCAATGTGAGTTTATATGGATTATACTGCTTGGGAGGATATCTTAGAGGATATGGAGGCACTTTCTAGTGATAATTATATTAAAATGATTGAAGAATCAAGAAAGAGTAAATCATATTCAAGGGATGAAGTTGTAAAAATGTTTAATTTATCAATTTAATTATTTAAATTTATGTGGAGTTATATTTTTAAAGATGGTGCTATAAAAAATTTCAGTAAATTTGATTCAAAATTACAAGAAAGGATAATTAAAAAATTAGATTATTTTTGTGATTCAGCCAATCCAATGTTTTATGCTAAAAGGCTTTCAGATTCAAAATTATGAGAATATAGATTTAGAGTATGAGATTACAGAGTTATATTTGATATAGATGATGATTGAAAAATTATAATAATTGCACTTATATGAAAAAGATCAGAAATATATAACTAGGAACATATTTATATGTTCTTTTTTAGTTAATCAATTTTGTTAATAATTTTCTTTGTAAAAAGTTATAAAAAGAGTAAAATATAAATGTTAAAAATATTTCTTAATTATGAAATTATGAAAAAAATAATATTGATTTTATCTGTTTTTTTATTTATATTTTTTGAAACAGATGTTTTTGCTACAGATTCTTGTGTGAAAATTGTTCATCAAAAAGCTAGTTTTGTGTGAAAAGTTGTGATTAATGCAAATATTAGAAATTATCCTTGTTCTTATAAATCAAGTATTGTTTGAACTTCAAAGATAGGAGAATATTATGATATTGTATCAAAAGTTGATTGATGGTATTTAATAAAAATGGTTGACTGAAAAGAATATTGGATATGGGATAAGGCAATTATTAAGATAAAAGATATAGAAAAAAAAGAATATAAATTAAGTTTATCAGATAAGAAGTTAATAAATAAATTTATTATTAAAATAACTTTGAGAATTGAGGAAAAATGAAATTCATATAAAATATTATTAATAAAGCAAATATCAAAAGTTCTAAAAAAATGAGTTGAAAATAAGAGAGTAGAAGCTATATTATTAGAAATAAATAAAAAACTAGAGTCTATTTGAAAAAATGAATTATTAGAAAATGAGAAAATTAATGAATATAATAATCAAGAAAAAATAGAAAATAAAGATATAAAAGGTAAAACAGAAAAATTAGAAAATAATAATGAATTAGAAAATAATAATGAATTAGAAAATAATAATGAATTAGAAGAACCAAATAATGAATATTCTTGAAATATAATTAATTATTCAAAAATTCAAAAAAATTGGTTGGAAATGTATAATGAAGTTAGGAGAGACTTATGAAAAACTGATTATTCACTTGATTCAAGACTTTCAAAAACAGCATTAGAATGGTCAAGATTGGCTACAAAAAGATGAGAAATAACTCATAAAAGAAATCCTTGAGATGCATATTATGATTATAATAAAATAACTTCTTGGTTTAAAAATAGAGGTGTAGTTTGTAAAAATATAAATAGAATTACTCATTCAGAAAATATATGATGGGGAAGTTATAGTTGCAGGGATTGAAATTGTAATGATGAATTAGAACAAGCTATCAAATCAACATTTAATTTCTATATGTCAGAAAAAAATAAAGCTTATAAAGCTCATTATAATAGTATAACTAGTAATTATTTTACAAAAATAGGTCTTTGAATTGATGTTCATGAAAAATCTAAAGGTAATTATGGCTATTATTTAACTGTACATTATTGTACAGAAATTGAATAAAAATAATGTAGAAAATTTATTTTTTTAATAAAAGAACTGATACTAAAGTTTTATTAAATTTTGAAGAATTAACCAGCTATTTCTAAAAAATAATTTATGAATATAAAAGATTACATTGAATTTGAAAATAATATTTGAATTATTAAAATAAAAGTTACACCAAAAGCAAATAAATCAGAATTTTTTTCTGTGCTATCTGATTGAACTTTGAAAATAAGAATAAAGGCAGTTCCTGAAAACTGAAAAGCTAACAAAGAATTAATTAGTTTTTTAGCAAAAGAACTTTGAACTAAAAAACAAAATATAGAAATTTTAGGCTGTAAAACTGAACAGATCAAGAGGATTAGAATAAAATTGTAAAATTTTATGGACATATTAAAAGTTATATGTTAATATAATCTATATTATATAATTATGTTAAAATGACTTTTTGAGAAAAAATATATGAAAATACTATAATCTTATGAGAAGATAAAATAAAAAATTTTGCTAAAATAGTTACATTAACTAAGTATAAAATATTTGATATTATTTTAGATAAATTTAATTATAATAAAAATTATATTGAATTAGATTTAACTTTTTTAGAGGAAATTTTAAAAAATTCAGTTGATGCATTAAATTTAAAAGGATTTTTTGCTAATTTGAAAGTTAAAAAAGTTGAGATTAAGATTTACAAGAAAAATAATGAGCTAATTTTTATTATTAGAGATAATTGAAAATGTAATAAAATATTAAAAACTATTAATGAAGATAATAATGAAAAATTATGATGAGAATGATTATGAGAAAAATTTATAAAAAGTATTAGTAGAAATATTAAATATAAAAGAATTTCTAAAAAAAGTGGTTCTATAATTTTATTAAAAATAGATACATTAAAAATATTGGAACAAGATAAAATAGATAAATTGAAAAATATATTATTAAAAAAATAAATATAAAAAATAATCTAAAATTAGACTTAATAAAAAGCTATAAGAAATAATTTTATAAAGTTTATTTTTTTAGTTTTTAAAAAATAAAACTTAGATATAATAGGATTATTAAATAAAATAAATTTTACTTTTATGCAAATAAAAATATTCCCAAAATCAGAACAAGAAACAAATCCTAATTTTCTTGAAAATGTAATTGTTCCAGATCAAACTCATTCAAATAATATTGTTGAGATAATTACTTGAAAAGAAGATTTGACTGATTGTGATGGGATTTTTACAAGTAGAAAAAATAATTTTAAATTATGAATTAAAACTGCAGATTGTTCTGCAATTGTTTTTTATGATGAAAAAAGTTATTGAATAATTCATGTTGGGTGGAGATGATGAGTAAATTGAATTATAGAAAAAATGCTTGAAAAATTTGATAATCCAGAAATATTTGTTGCACCTTTTTTGAAAAGTTTTGAAATTCAAAAAGACTTTTGTTATGATTTGATTTATAAAAAATTTTGAGATAAATATTTTGAAGAAAAAAGTAGAGATGTAGCATTGCTACATCTCTACAATGAAAAAGAAAAATTGCCACATCTTTACAATGAAGATAATAAAATTATTTTTAATTTTGAAAAAGCATTAAAATCATTATTATGAACAAAAGCAAAATTTGATAAAAGATGTACTTTGGAAGATGATGATTTTTATTCTTGGAGAAGAAATAAAACAGAAAAAAGAAATTATACTATAATTGAAAGATAAAAATAATGTACAAAGTTTATATTTTAAAATGTTCAGATAATACACTTTATACTTGAATTACAACTGATTTAAATAAAAGAATTAGACAACATAATTGAGAAATTTTAGGTTGAGCAAAATATACACTTGCAAGAAAACCAGTTGAATTATTATATTTTGAAAGTGCTAAAGATAGAAGTGAAGCTAGTAAAAGGGAATATTTTATAAAAAAATTAAAAAGAGTAGAGAAAATGAAATTAATAAATAAAAAACAAATAGTTTTAATAAAATGATGAACTTCAAAAGAAAATTATAAAGATTTTTATGATTTTTTGGAAAATCAGGAATTTGATCCTTATGCTGAAAAAACAAAAAGATGGAATATAAGTTTATGAG
>Ga0256827_10001847_pt1 | contig 13707 bp, 12 predicted proteins | sample CV84metaG_FD_185977 | JGI IMG/M metagenome (GOLD analysis project Ga0256827, IMG submission 185977) | Hydrothermal vent microbial communities from East Pacific Rise, Pacific Ocean - CV84 | ecosystem: Environmental > Aquatic > Marine > Hydrothermal vents | place: Pacific Ocean: East Pacific Rise... | reverse complement strand
ATTATTGTTGAACAATCAAATCCCCGGCCTGAAAAACCTCAGCCGCTTGAAACGTGAGGTCAAGAATAAAGACAGCAGATTCGATATTTTTGGTATGGATGGCAAGCGCGAAGTTTGGATGGAAGTGAAGAATGTGAGTATGAAAGAAGGCGATTGGGCACTCTTTCCCGATGCTGTCACCACGCGAGGGCAGAAGCATTTGAAAACACTTATGGAGATTCAGTCGGAAGGTCATAGAGCTGCCATGATATACATTATACAAAGAAGCGATGTGCAGAAATTTGCTGCGGCCAAAAACATCGATCCTAAATATGCACAGCTCCTCGAACAGGCTAAAGAACAGGGTGTAGAAGTATATGCTGTACAGTTGAAGCTAAGCCCTAAAGGCATGGAATTAATGGCTGTTTTATAGGCAAAAAAAACTCCGATTCAATAAAGAACCGGAGTCAAAGATATTTAGAAACAGTTTATCTATTCGCATTTAGAATATCCACAGTGCTTACAAGTCAGACAGCCTTCTTTATATATCAAGGCATCGGCAGCACCACATTCGGGACATTTATTTTTCGCAGCAGTCGTTCCATCTGGGATATACTTTTTCAAGGCACGAACCACACCATTCTTCCAGGTATTGATACTATCGATATCGAAAGTAAGGTTAGAGATTAAATCTACTGCTTGGTATAATGGCATTCCATGACGAAGGATACCGGAAATTAATTTGGCATAATTCCAAAATGTTTTATCAAAGCTTCGGCTAAGACCTTCTATAGTTACTTTATATCCCTGTTTATCGGTAAACTGGAAATCATAGCGTGCTCTCTCGCCTTCTTGCTTATGTCGAATGACCTCACCGGTATTCACCCACGGTGGAAGGTAAAAATCATCAGCTTTACCGGTGAAAACTTCATAAGGCTTTCCGTCTAAAAGGCCTACTACAGCTATCCATTTCTCATAATCATTCTGAAAACGTTGGATATCAGCTTCCAATCTCTTAGGACGTGTAGGTGCTTGAGTTTCTTTAAATAAAGTCTCATCCTCTTTCTTATCGTCATTGGTGACCAATACACCTGATCGAGAACCATCACGATAAATGGTCATTCCCTTACAGCCCTCTTCCCATGCTGTTTGATAAACTTGGCTCACCAATTCTTCGGTGGCATCGTTTGGTAGATTTACTGTAACGCTAATAGAATGATCAATCCACTTTTGAATAGCTCCTTGCATTTTCACTTTTGCTACCCAATCAATATCATTGGATGTAGCTTTATTATACGGTGACAAATCAATAAGCTTTTGCAATTCTTCGTCGCTGTAATTCTTTACATCTGTTGTGTCATGGTTGTTCACTTTCAACCATTTCATAAACTTAGGATGAAAAACATTATACTCTTCCCAACTATCGCCGACCTCATCAACAAAGCTAACTGTTGTATTCTTATCGTTAGGATTAACTTTCTTTCTTCTTTTATACGACACCAAGAAAACAGGCTCAATACCCGAACTTGTTTGCGTGCAAATACTCACGCTGCCCGTTGGTGCAATAGTTAATAGAGCAATATTTCTTCTACCATATTTCTCCATATCAGCAATCACTTCCGGAGCCGCTTCTCTAATACGGCTAATAAACGGATTATTTTTCTCTCTATCGTAATTAAAAATAGGGAAAGAACCTCTTACTTTAGCCAATTCAACACTACTTCTATACGCCTCTATAGCAAGCGTTTTATGCACCTCTGTAGAAAAAACGATTGCCTCATCAGACCCATATCTCAAGCCTAAAGCGGCTAACATATCACCTTCCGCTGTGATACCAATACCGGTACGACGACCTTCGATACTTTTACGTTTAATGTTTTCCCAAAGATTTTTTTCGACTCTCTTTATATCCTTACTTTCAGGATCAGAATCAATTTTAGAGATGATAGCATCCACTTTTTCAATCTCTAAGTCGATGATATTATCCATTATCCTTTGAGCATAATGTACATGCTTAGCAAATTTTTCACTATTAAAGGATGCCTTATCCGTAAATGGCTGATCTACATAACTATATAAATTAATTGCTAATAATCTACAACTATCATAAGGACATAAAGGAATTTCGCCACAAGGATTAGTAGAAACCGTTTTAAAACCCATATCAGCATAGCTATCAGGAACAGATTCCTTAATTACGGTATCCCAAAATAATATACCGGGTTCAGCAGATGACCATGCATTATGAATAATCTTATCCCAGAGCTTACGAGCATCTGTATCTCTTGTCAAAGTAGGGTTATCCGACTCAATTGGATATTGCTGACGATAAGGCTTGTTATCGATAACGGCTTTCATAAAATCATCATCAATTTTAACAGAAACATTCGCTCCGGTCACCTTACCTTGTTCCATTTTAGCATCAATAAAACTTTCGGTATCCGGATGTTTTACCGAAATACTTAACATTAAGGCACCTCTTCGGCCGTCCTGAGCCACTTCGCGAGTAGAATTAGAATAGCGTTCCATAAAAGGAACAATTCCTGTAGACGTTAATGCGCTGTTCTTTACTTTAGATCCCCGGGGGCGTATATGCGATAAATCATGGCCGACTCCTCCTCTGCGTTTCATCAACTGTACCTGCTCCTGATCAATCTTCATAATACCACCGTAACTATCCGAATTACCTTCGTTGCCAATAACAAAACAATTTGATAAGCTTGAGGCTTGCAAATTATTTCCTATACCAGCCATTGGACTCCCGGCAGGAATGATATATTTAAAATCTTTTAATAATTCATAAATCGTTTCATAATCCAAAGGATTGGGATATTTCTGCTCAATTCTAGCTATTTCAGATGCTATTCTATTGTGCATATCTTCCGGACTCTTCTCGAAAATATCGCCACTGGAATTCTTCAAAGCATACTTATTCATCCACACCCCAGCTGCTAGATTATCGCCCTTGAAATATTCTGTTGCAGCAGCTAACACTTCTTCGTGAGAATATGTTTTTCTTTGCTCTGATTGTTTCCTCTCGTTTGTAGTCGTTTTAGTTTCTTTTGATAATTCAGGTCGGCTCCTGTTAATTTCCAATTTTTTATATAAGTCTGTTTTTGCTGGTGCGATATTCTCCCCATTCTCTACACTTACATTGGCAAACAAATCTTTCTCCATATTATACTCGTATTTATACTTTTTTATTGGTAAACAGATGATTTTGATTACGTCAATTTTTAATTATTTTTTGCCTTTCAAAAATACCAAGAAATTTCAGATATTCTAGTAATAATTGTCAACAAGCATTGTTAATTATTTTTTGAAAAATCGCAAACACTTGATTCTATTAGGAAAATGATTTTTTGAAAAACGGGAAATTATTTTTCATCGAAAATTTATACTATCCTTATTATCTGCGTTTTACATCACTTTTGCAATCTGTAAAAGGGGAAATTATTGCATGAGTAAAATAATAATTTTTAATTTTTAATTTTTTTATTTCAATTATTTGGCATAGGTCTTGTACTTGTTATGAGCAATTGTTTGTATATGCTTCATATAGTAGTTTATAGACAATAATTCACGAAATACAATCTGATTGTTATCTAATAAATGACAAATAAAACTACTCATATTGTTCCTGGATAAACAAGACAATTTTAGTGAAAAACCATTCCGATTTTTCTTAAAACTGTCTTGTTTGATAAAAAAGATGAAAGTAGGGAATAAGCATCTAAATAAAAAATCCGGCTTCAGTATCATTAAAACAAATTTCCCGGACTTGCTAAAGCAATATTAAAAAACCACAAACGGTAAAATAAACGTACATTTGGGATAAATAAGCTATCGTTATTATTGGGCTTTATCATTCATTCATTAAACACTTTGTCTTATGCAAATGAAAAATCTACCATTTATTATCATCCTTTTATTTGTCGCAACTACTGTCGTTTCTTTTACCGTTTTATATCCCTCCGGATCACCGGGTGGTTACACCAATTCTCCTGCTGACGGGCATACTTGTACGGTTTGCCACGGTGGTTCAGTAGAAAATGTAAATAATTACATCAGCACCAATATCCCTATAGATGGCTATATTGCCGGCAACGTTTACGATATCACTATTAACTATAGTGCGAGTGGCAAAAAAGGTTTTGAAATTACATGCGAAGATGCTTCAAATGCTAAAATAGGGCAGTTTATTAGTGGTACAGGAAGTAAATTGGTGAGTTCCGGGGAGGCTCTCACTCATTCTCATACCAATAATAACAATCCTTCTGTTTGGACTTTTAGCTGGACTGCTCCGGTTTCGGGAACGGGGGCCGTTACTTTTTATTCTGCTCTTTCACTTGGCGATTCGCAAGTAAAACTCTGCTCCATGCCTATTGATGAAGATGTTTCAAGTGCTACCGAAAACCTAATAGAGACTTCTTGGAGTATGTATCCCAACCCATGTCAAAGTAATCTGAATATTCAAAGCCAAAATAATCATACAAAAACGCTTCAAATATATGCTTTAAACGGCCAATTGCTTCAATATTATGAAATGACGAAAGAAATAAAGATCGATCTTGAAGATTTGCAAGCCGGTGTATATATGGTCCTTATTCAAGAAGACAAACACGTCTTTAGCAGAAAATTGTTTAAACAATAAAACCTTATACGAAAACTTGTTTAAAGTCAATGCTTTGTTTGTGGAGCTATTATTCATGCTTTCGAAATTTTAATTGAATATAATGAATTCATATTTTAATATTCATCGTATATTTACGATAAACTAAAAAGTGTCTATCTTTGCAAAATGAAAAGGACATTAAGCATTATTGAATACGAAGAAGATTTATTACAAATGGCCAGATTTGCCAAAGCACTGGGGCATCCAACGAGATTATTGATTTTAGAATTTCTTGATAAGCAATCCTGCTGTTTAACAGGTGATTTAGTTGATGTATTGCCAATTGCTCAGTCAACTGTATCGCAACATTTAAAGGAATTGAAAAATGCAGGATTAATTCAGGGGGAGTTAAATCCTCCTAAGATAAAGTATTGCATAAATTCGGAGAACTGGAAGAAGGCAAAACTACTTTTTTCTAGTTTTTTTGATAAAGCCACCAATAAGACTTCGTGTTTAACGGAATAATAAAAAGTGATGGATATAATTATTTTTTCAATCGCCTTGTTGGCATCCTTTGTTTTTTCATTAGGAGGAATAGGCTCTGCTATTATTCTTGTACCAATAATGGTGTCTTTAGGGATTCCCATAAATTCGGCTAAGCCAATAGGCCTGTTTATAAACACCGTTAGTATGACGGGTGCTAGCATTAACAATATCAAAAATAAACGTTTAGATTTTAAAATGGGAATCCCCATCATTATAGCCTCATTTATTTTTGCAATTATTGGGGCTTATACATCTAAATTTGTTCCAAACAAAGTGGTCATAGGTATTTTTGTCCTATTTCTAATCTTTTCGGGTTTGATGTTTTTATTTCATAAAAAGAAAGAAGCCAATCATTACAGAACCGATTACCCATACTTTAAACTAAGTCTTATCGGTGCTTTTGCCGGTTTATTATCAGGCATACTTGGCATAGGTGGTGGTGGAATAATATCGCCATTGATGTTAATGATCGGAATTAATCCCAAAAAGACTACAACAATTACTGCTTTTGTTGTTCCTTTTTCATCATTATCGGGCTTTATAACTTACTGGATAATGGGAAGCGTAAATTGGAGAATATTAATCATTGCAACCATTGCAGGCACTATTGGAGCGACGCTTGGAACTACGTTTATGCAAAAAAAGCTAAATGTGCAAACAGTAAAAAAAATACTCGCAATTATTCTGTTATTAATGGCAGTAAAAATGATATTTAAATTATTTTAGATGAAACCCTTATGATCACTATTTATTATAGGACTTTCAATGATAAGTTTTAGTCAAAAATACACTAGAATATAAAGTTGAATGAAATACTGAAACAAGAAGATAATTGTATTTAATAATATAAAAAACAAGTAAAATGATAGATGCAAAAAATTGGCTGGAATTTGGGCAAAAATTTCATGGACACAAATGCCCTGCGATGCCTAATGGATTAAGAGTTGGGGCTGCGGCACTCAATAAATTAGGATTAGATCGTACGGGAGATAGTAATATTCATGCTATCTTAGAATTAGGTGACAATCATTGTGCAACTTGCTTTGCTGATGGAATTCAGGTAATTACCGGTTGTACTTTTGGTAAAGGCAATATCACAAAAAGCCATAAAGGGAAATGGGGTGTAACATTGATAGATAAAGCAACAAACAGAGCAGTAAGAGTTTCGCCACGTGCCAAAGCAATGATGGCAAATAAAAAAACGGAGTTTTTTACAAATTATCGTATGCTAGGCGTGGCACCCACAAAAGTTCCAGACGAAGTAGTAGAGCCTCTTGTAAATATGGTTATGTCAGCTCCCGAAGAAAAAATAATGGCGGTATCAGAAGTTTTTACTTATAAATGGACAAAAGAAAAACATTCTTTCAATGGTTTTGTTTGCGAAGAATGTGGCGAAATGGTTGTAGAAGAATATGGACGTATAAAAGACAATAAAATGGTTTGTATAGATTGTGCTGAAAGATAAAATAGTACACATATACTATTCCCCTAATTGCAAAAACCCTTGAAAACTTATAGTTATCAAGGGTTTTAATTTTTGTTGGTGGGCCCACCAGGACTTGAACCTGGGACCAACTGATTATGAGTCAGCTACTCTAACCAACTGAGCTATAGGCCCTCATTCAAGAAAAACTTGAAATCAACAATTCTTCTAGGAATTGCGGCTGCAAATTTACATATTTGTCTTTTACTATGCAAGAAGAATATGCTTAAGAATATTATCTTTGATTTTGGTGGTGTCATATACGATATCGACCACAATATCAGCAAGAAAGCCTTTCAAAAATTAGGACTTAATAGTTTTGATACACTCTATGGACATCAAGAACAACAGCAATTATTTGAACAAATGGAGCGTGGCGAGCTGACTGATAATGAATTTCGCAGCGCTATCCGAAAAATAATCCCAAATAACGTGAGCGACATTGAAATTGATGATGCTTGGTGTGCACTCTTAATCGGTTTCGATAAAAAAAAGATTGATTTACTAGAAGCTCTTCGCCATAATTATCATTTGTTTCTGCTCAGCAATACCAATAACATCCATGCCAAACGTTTTATCCCTGAACTAGATGCTTATAAAAATTTTAGAGCATTATTTAATGATGTTTGGCTGTCGCACGAAATAGGTAAACGGAAACCGGAAAAGGAATTTTATTTGGATTTACTAGAGAAACATGGAATGAAGACTGAAGAGACCTTATTTATCGATGACTTATATGCGAATATTGAAGCAGCAAAAAACCTCGGAATTCAAACGTATTATTTAAACAATCAGCAATCTATTCTAGATCTTTTTAATAAAGATGATATCTTTATTGAAACAAATCAATAAAAAAGCCGAAAACAAATATCGTTTCCGGCCCATTATACTTCTCACCATTTCCTTTTTAATACTGCATACAATATTATATAATCAACATGGCATCGCCATAGGTGAAGAATTTATACTTTTCTTTAATCGCTTCTTGATAAGCTTCCATTACAAAATCGTAACCTGCAAAAGCCGAAACCAACATCAACATAGAGGAATAAGGCAGGTGCAAATTGGTGATCATTGCATTGGCAATTTTAAATTCGTAATGAGGGAAAATAAACTTATTAGTCCATCCCGCAAAAGGTTTTAAATGACCACTGATACTTGTAGAAGTCTCCATTCCCTTCATCACTGTGGTTCCAACACTACATATCCTTTTCTTAGCATCAATTGATTTATTAACCATCATAGCTGTTTCAGCAGGAATAAACAATTCTTCGCTATCCATTTTATGCTTCGTCAAATCCTCAACTTCAATATCTCTAAAGTTACCTAATCCAGCATGCAAAGTCAACTCCGAAAAGTTTACTCCATGAAGCTCCAATCTTTTCAAAATCTCGCGGCTAAAGTGCATACCTGCAGTTGGGGCAGCAACAGCACCTTCATGCTTGGCATAAATGGTTTGATAACGCTCGTAATCTAAAGGCTCAATAGGTCTGTCATGAACTCTAGGCAATGGTGTTTCGCCTAATCTTTTAATGGTTTTCTTGAACTCTTCGTAAGGGCCATCAAATAAAAATCTTAATGTACGACCTCTACTTGTTGTATTATCTATCACTTCGGCAACCAACTCATCATTGCCAAAATAAAGCTTATTTCCAATTCTTATCTTCCGTGCAGGGTCAACCAAAACATCCCATAAACGGGATTCTTTATTAAGCTCTCTAAGTAAAAAAACTTCAATTTCGGCACCGGTTTTTTCTTTTTCACCATGCAAACGTGCCGGGAAAACTTTGGTATTGTTTAAAACAAAAGTATCGCCTTCTCCAAAATAATCAAGAATATCTTTAAAGTTTCTATGCTCTATGGTTTGAGTATCTTTGTGTAATACTAGTAAACGCGATTCATCTCTGTTTTCTATAGGATAATCTGCAATAAGTTCTTTGGGTAGATTATATTTGAATTTGGATAATTTCATTTTATACATTTAGGTTTCAGTTTAGATATCTCAATTTCCTTTAAAAACCCCTCTTTCATCCCGAATTTAGGCTTATTTAAAAAGGTTTGCAAAGATAATGCAAAAAAGACCCCTTGTCAAGTACTTAATGTATTTAGTTTGAATAGTTTGAAGATTGAGCTTCTTTTAGGCTGTCAATACTAGTTTCTTAAAGAAATGTTTTTCAGCAAAATACTGAATTTTCATTACTTTAGCGCTTTAAATACAGAGCATATTGTTTTTTTTCGACTTTTGTATCTGCAGAAATGTGATATAGTATTCACTCATTTGGCTGTTTTTTTGCCAAAAAAATAAAATGGAAAACAATTCTGCGTATTTATCTTTATTAATAACATAAACTATGAGTAAACAAATCATAAAAAGCCCCAATCCCTTGGTTCAATATCTTCAAAAACAAGCTGAAGATTTCACCAAATCAGATATCATTAATTATATTTTAGAAAACGATATAGAAATGCTTAATTTTCGTTATGTAGGCGGAGATGGGCGTTTAAAAACCCTTAATTTTGTGGTTTACGATGAAGCACAACTCGATCAAGTGCTCAGCTCAGGAGAAAGAGTGGATGGCTCTAGTTTATTTCCTTATATTGAAGCAGGAAATAGTGACCTTTATGTGGTCCCTCGTTTTAAAACGGCGTTTCTAAATCCCTTTAATGAAATATCTACATTAGATATTTTGTGTAGCTTTTATGATAAAAACGGTGACCCTTTCGAGGGTTCTCCAGCCTATATTCTTCAAAAAGCCCATCAGTCGCTAAAAGAAAAAACCGGATTGGAATTTGAAGTCATGGGGGAATTAGAATACTATGTCATTAGCGAAAAAGAACCCTATTTCGTAACCAACGATCAGAAAGGCTACCATGAAAGCTCTCCGTTTACCAAATGGGAAGAACTTCGCCGTGAAGCTATGCTGGCCATTGCCAGTATTGGAGGAAATATCAAATATGGCCATTCAGAAGTGGGGAATTTTACTGTTGGAAATCTCGAATACGAACAAAACGAAATCGAATTCAAACCTAGCCCTTTAGAAGATGCTGCCGATCAACTCGTTATTGGCAAATGGGCTTTACGAACCCTAGCTCATCGCTATGGAGTTACGATTACCTTCTCACCAAAAATAACTGTTGGAAAAGCCGGTAGTGGTTTGCATATTCATACCCGCCTAATGAAAAACGGCAAAAATATGATGATAGAGAATGGTGAAATAAGCGAAATAGCTCGTAAAGCTATTGCGGGTTATTTAAAGCTAGCTCCATCATTAACAGCTTTTGGTAACACCAATCCTACTAGCTATTTTCGCTTAGTACCTCATCAAGAGGCTCCCACAAACATTTGCTGGGGCGACAGAAATCGGTCTGTTTTAGTTAGGGTACCTTTAGGATGGACTGGCCAAAAAAACATGATGAAACTGGCTAATCCTTTAGAAAGTGATGTGGAAAAAGACTTTTCCGGAAAACAAACAGTTGAATTCAGATGCCCAGATGGTAGTGCAGATATTTATCTTCTATTAGCAGGTTTAACAGTAGCCGCTCGTTACGGCTTAGAAGAAAAAGACAGCCTAAGTTATGCCAAAGAAACTTACGTAGATGTAAACATTTTCGATGATGAGTATAAAGACCAAGCCGAAAAATTAGATCAGCTCCCTGTTAGTTGCTGGGATTCTGCCGATGAACTTGAAAAACAACGTAATGTCTATTTACAATATGACGTATTTAACGAAATGACTCTCAACGGAATTATAAAACAACTAAAAGACTATAACGACCAAAATATCAGAGAAGAAATTGGTCACGACGAAGAGAAAATTTTAAACCTTGTTGATAGATTTTTCCATTGCGGCTAGTTTTTAATGCGTAATTGAGAAAAAAGACTATTTTTGTTAAAAAATTTAACTTAAAAAAACAGTGTTATGAAAAAATTAATGTTAATCGTTGTTTCCTTATTTGTTATGACATTTGCAGTTCAAGCGCAATACATTTTCGACAAAGGAAACATAGGAATAAACGCAGGTATTGGCCTTGGTGGTTATGGTGGTTTCTTCCCTTCTATTGAAGCTTCTGTTGAAGTTGGCGTGATTCCTACTGGTGATATCGGTTTGGTTTCTTTTGGTGGTGTTGCCGGTTGGAAACATACAACTGAAAGCTATTATTATGACTATTGGGGTCTCGGAGATTTAAACTATAGCTATAACCAATTTGTATTTGGTGGCAGAGCAAGCTGGCATTTACATACATTCACCAGTGATAAGTGGGATGTATATGCAGGTTTAGGTATTGGCATGAAAATTTGGCAAACTTATGATCATTACGATACCCAAAATGAAGAGGCAGTATTAAGTTCTCATTCCGGCGTTTACGAAGAGTTTTTCGTAGGTGGTCGTATGATGTTTAATCCTGGTTTCGGTATGTTTGCTGAAGTAGGATACAGCAGACTTTCAAATGTACGTATAGGATTAACATTTGTAATGTAAAAAAATATTTTACTATAATTATAGTACAGCTGTTCCGGAAATCGGAGCAGTTTTTTTTATGCCCACGCAACTTCTAATATAGAAATTACAGATCAGTCTATTTCATAAAACAATCTTGGGACTTGCGCAAATTCTCTGTACTTTTGCAGTTCATTTTTGAAAACAAAACATATGGACAAAGCAGAGATGGAAATTCCGGAGAACAAGATTTCTCTGAACTTCATTGAACAAATTATAGAAGAAGATATAAAAAGTGGAAAGAACGAAGCTAGAGTTCATACACGTTTTCCTCCCGAACCAAACGGCTATTTGCATATTGGACATGCCAAATCTATCTGTTTAAATTTTGGCTTAGCCAATAAGTATAAAGGCAAGTGCAATTTACGTTTCGATGATACCAATCCGGTAAAAGAAGATGTGGAATATGTGGATTCCATCATGGAAGATGTAAAATGGTTGGGCTTTGATTGGGAAGACCGCCTGTATTATGCCAGCGATTATTTCGACGAAATGTACGAATATGCTCAATCTTTGATTAAGCAAGGCAAAGCTTATGTTTGCGATTTAAGTGCCGAGGAAGTAAGCAATATGCGTGGAACTCCGCAAAAAGAAGCACAAGCCAGCCCTTATCGCAATAGAGGTATTGAAGAAAACCTCGACTTGCTCGAAAGAATGAAGCAAGGCGAATTTCCCGATGGTTCTAAAACCTTAAGAGCTAAGATTGATCTGAGCTCTCCAAATATGCATATGCGCGATCCGGCCATATATCGAATTCGCCATGCCGAGCATCACCGTACAGCTAACAAATGGTGTATATATCCTATGTACGATTGGGCACATGGATTAGAAGATAGCCACGAAAAAATCACCCATTCGCTTTGCACCTTGGAATTCGAAAACCACCGTCCTCTTTACGATTGGTTTCTCGACCAACTCGATGTTTTCCACCCTCAACAAATAGAATTTGCTCGACTAAATCTCAGTTATACCGTGATGAGCAAAAGAAAACTGCTCCAATTGGTGGAACAAAATTTAGTGAGTGGATGGGACGATCCCAGAATGCCTACTATTTCAGGAATGCGCCGCCGTGGTTTCACTCCCGCCAGTATTCGTAATTTTTCAGATACCATAGGCATTGCCAAACGCGATAATATTATTGATGTAGCCTTATTGGAACATCATGTTCGCGAAGATCTAAACAAGAGCGCCAACCGTGTGATGGGCGTTTTAGATCCTCTAAAAGTCATTATCACCAATTACCCCGAGGGACAAAGCGAAGAACTAGTTGCCGTGAACAATCCCGAAGACGAAAGCGCGGGGACCCGTATGTTGCCTTTTAGCAGAGAAATATATATCGAGCAAGCCGATTTTATGGAAGATGCTCCCCGGAAGTTTTTCCGATTGTCAGTTGGTAAAGAAGTTCGCCTTCGCTATGCCTATTTTATCACTTGTAATGAAATGATAAAAGATAAGAAAGGGAAAATCATTGCTTTGCATTGCACTTACGATCCTCTATCGAAAGGTGGCAAATCACCTGATGGACGCAAAGTGAAAGGAACATTGCATTGGGTTGATGCGATAGATAATGTGGAAGCAGAAGTGCGTTTATATGACAGATTGTTTACTGTGGAATCGCCCGATACCGATAAAGACAAAGAGTTTCAAGAGTTTTTAAATCCTGAAAGTCTAAAAGTTCTTGAAAAAGCATATATCGAACCATCGGTAAAAGGACAAAAATATCTCACTCATTATCAATTTGAACGCTTGGGCTATTTCAATGTCGACAAAGATTCAACAGCCGATAAAATGGTTTTTAACCGTACTGTTTCTTTAAAAGCTGCTTGGAAAAAGAAATAGTCTTAGCAAAACTATTATTTAATAAATTTGATGCTTCAAAAAAACAAAAGCTATGTTTACAATATATCATAATCCCCGCTGCAAGAAATCCCGTGCCGGATTACAATTTTTATCAGAGAAAACAGAAGATTTTCAAATCAAACAATATTTGAAAGATGATGCTTTTACTATTGAAAGCCTGAAAGCAGTATTGGCATTATTAAAAAAATCGCCGATGGACATGATTCGTAAACAAGAAGACATTTTTAAGAAAGAAATAAAAGGCAAAGAATTTACCGATGATACTCTTATAGCAAAAATGGTAAAAAACCCGAAATTGATTAACAGACCTATCGTTATTAGAGGCCAAAGAGCTGTATGGGCTGATCCTGCCGAAAATATTGAGAACTTATTTTAAAATAAATACCAAAAAACTAAATACTATGGAATATAGAATAGAAAAAGACACTATGGGTAATGTGGAAGTTCCTTCAGACAAATACTGGGGCGCACAAACTCAAAGATCAAAAATGAATTTTAAAATCGGGCCAGAAGCTTCCATGCCTTTGGAAATAGTACATGCATTTGGATATTTAAAAAAAGCTGCCGCTATTACCAATCACGCATTAGGCGTTTTATCAGCAGAAAAGAAAGACTTAATTTCTCAAGTTGCCGACGAAATTATTGCCGGAAAACTTGATGATCAATTTCCTTTAGTGATTTGGCAAACCGGGTCAGGCACTCAATCGAATATGAATGTGAATGAA
>Ga0256827_10001846_pt1 | contig 13707 bp, 12 predicted proteins | sample CV84metaG_FD_185977 | JGI IMG/M metagenome (GOLD analysis project Ga0256827, IMG submission 185977) | Hydrothermal vent microbial communities from East Pacific Rise, Pacific Ocean - CV84 | ecosystem: Environmental > Aquatic > Marine > Hydrothermal vents | place: Pacific Ocean: East Pacific Rise... | reverse complement strand
GTGCTGTGCGATATTTTTTTTTTATGGAGGGGGGCTTTTTTTTAATTTTTATTTTGAGATGGGGTGGAGAAAAAAGCGCAATAGGCTTTTGGTCTTGCATGATGAGATCAATTAGGTATCCTTGCTGACACTTAGACGAGAAATAATAGAGGTATAGTGGAAATATGGAAAATTTAAGAGAAATTGGGAAAGCCACATTAAAGATAGAGGATCAAACGATTGAACTTCCTTTGTTGGAGGGCACAGAAAAAGAGCGTGCGGTTGATGTTCGGCTGTTGAGAAAGCAGACGGGTTGTATTACGTATGATCCAGGATTTATAAATACGGGTAGTTGTACAAGCGGAATTACGTATATTGATGGGGAAAAGGGTCTTTTGCGATATCGTGGGTATGATATTGATGACTTGGCGAAAAATTGTTCGTTTGTGGATGTGGCGTATTTGTTGATTCATGGCGTTTTGCCTTCGTCAGATGAACATGAAACTTTTTCGAACCATTTGAATAATCACTCGTTGTTGCATGAAGATATGCGGCACTTTTTTGATAGTTTCCCGGATCATGCGCATCCAATGGCTACGTTGTCGGCCATGGCGGTTTCGCTTTCGTCGTTTTATCCTGAGTTGGAAGATACGACTCTTCAGGAGAATGTGGATATTAAGGTGACTCGGTTGTTGTCGAAGATGCGTACGGCGGCGGCGTATTCGTATAAGAAGTCTCAGGGGCATCCTATTATTTATCCGCGTCGAGATTTGAATTATTGTGAAAACTTTTTGAATATGATGTTTAGCACACCGATGAATGGATATGAAGTGGATCCTGTGGTGGCTAGAGCGTTGAATAAACTTTTGATTTTGCACGCGGATCACGAACAAAATTGTTCGGCATCGGTGGTGAAGATGGTGGGGAGTTCGGGTGCCAATTTATATGCGTCGATTTCGGCGGGTATTTGTGCGCTTTGGGGGCCACTCCATGGTGGCGCGAATCAGCATGTGATTGAAATGTTGGAAAAGATTTTGATTGAAGATGCTGGTGATGTGAAGAAGGTGATTGAGCGGGCGAAGGATAAAAACGATCCGTATCGGTTGATGGGCGTTGGGCATCGGGTGTATAAGTCGTATGATCCACGAGCGAGAGTGGCGAAAGAGGTTTGTAAAGAGGTGCTTGATTCGATGGGTACGAATGATCCTTTGGTTGATTTGGCTCAGGCGTTGGAAGAAGCCGTGTTGGCAGATGACTATTTTAAAAGCCGCAATTTGTATCCAAATATTGATTTTTATACGGGATTAACGTACCGAGCAATGGGTATTCCTACGAATATGTTTACGGTGATGTTTGTGATTGGGCGGATTCCTGGATGGATTGCTCAGTGGTTGGAGATGAAGGAAGATCCGCATTCTCGGATTGGACGACCGCGTCAGATTTATACGGGACCTACGCAACGCAATATTAAATAATTGGTTTTTTTGGTATATTTGGATGAATAAAAAGAAGGCGCTACGTTTAGAGATTCGATTTTTAGAAAAGCTTTTGTTGCGATTGCCTGAAGATCTTGAAGTGTTAGGGGCTCTTGCTGGGCTGTATACAGATATCCGATGGTATGAAGATGGATTGCGCGCGGATCGAAAGTTGAGCCAGTTGTTGCCGAATGATTCTTTGGTGTGGTATAATTTGGGTTGTTCGTATGCTCTTACCAATCGATTGGATGAGGCGTTTGAAGCGTTAACGAAATCGGTTGATTTGGGCTATGAGGATTATGATTGGATGAAGAGCGATCCCGATTTGGTTAATTTGCATGATGATCCGCGTTTTGAATCGTTGTTGAGTTGGCTGTACAGTGTCTTCTATGAAGAGGATTCTTAGGGTTTAATTTTTAGGAAAAAGATAGATGAAAACAACACAACCTAATTGGTCGGGGCATTTTGGTACGTATGGTGGAATGTTTGTTCCTGAAACGTTGATGCAACCGTTAAAGGAATTGACGGAAGTATATAAAAAATTACGTAAAGATCCTGAGTTTAAAAAGGATTTGCAGTATTATTTGCGTGAATATGTGGGTCGTCCTACGCCGTTGTATTTTGCTGAACGAATGAGCGAAAAGTTGGGCGGAGCTAAGATTTATCTTAAGCGGGAAGATTTGTGTCATACGGGTGCACATAAAATTAATAATTCGATGGGTCAAATTTTATTGGCACGACGGATGGGTAAAAAGCGTATTATTGCCGAAACGGGTGCGGGACAACACGGCGTGGCCACAGCCACTGTTTGTGCAATGTTTGGACTCGAATGCGTGGTTTATATGGGCAAAGTAGATATGCAGCGCCAAGCATTAAATGTATTTCGGATGGAGAGTTTGGGTGCTACTGTGGTTGCGGTTACGGCAGGGCAGCAAACGTTGAAAGAAGCGGTGAACGAGGCGATGCGGGATTGGGTTTCAAATATAGAAACGACGCATTATATTTTGGGTTCTGCGCTGGGTTCGCATCCGTATCCTATGATGGTTCGTGATTTTCAAAGTGTGATTGGCCGCGAAACTCGCCGTCAAATTATGAAAGCGGAAGGTCGGCTTCCCGATGCGCTGATTGCGTGTGTCGGAGGGGGGAGCAACGCGATTGGGCTTTTTCATCCTTTTATTAAAGAGAACTCGGTTCGGCTGATTGGAGTTGAGGCGGGGGGGCTTGGAATTAAAACGGGACAACACGCCGCGCGATTTGCTGCGAATAAAGTGGGCATTTTGCAAGGAACAAAAACGTATGTTTTGCAAGACGATGACGGACAAATTGCGCTAACGCACTCCATTAGTGCCGGACTTGATTATGCGGGGGTGGGTCCAGAACATAGTCTTTTACACGATTTGAAGCGGGCGGAATATTCGTATGTAACGGATGAGGAAGCGGTTGAAGGATTTGATAAGTTGGCGGAGTGGGAGGGAATTCTTCCGGCGTTGGAAAGTGCGCATGCGGTGGGGTGGTTGATTAAAAACAAAGATCAATTCTCGAAAGAAGCGCTGTTGGTTCTTAATGTTTCTGGGCGTGGAGATAAGGATGTACAACAATTAGCGGAATGGAAAAAGAAGCGGGCTCGGTCTTGAAAATATAAAACCTTCTGTCGGGTGGTCTTGACTCAATAGATGCTTTAGGTACAATTCAAAGCTTTAGTAAAAACGGATTTTATTTTTTATGATTAAGGTTTCAAATGTAACGAAAAAATATCCTGCACGACTGGCGGTAGACGATGTTTCCTTCGAAGTTGCGCGTGGTGAAATTGTTGGGTTTTTGGGGCCGAATGGAGCAGGAAAAACAACTACGATGCGGATGCTTACGGGTTATTTGGAAGCAAATGCGGGGGATATCGAGGTGGCAGGATTTAATCTTTTGACTCATCCAGAAGAGGTGCGTCGTCGGATTGGATATCTTCCAGAAAGTTGTCCGCTTTATCTTGAAATGCGTGTGGATGAATATCTTTGGTTTCGGGCAGAGCTGAAAGGGGTTGGATTGGCTGCTCGCCGTGCGAAAGTGAATGATGTGAAAGAACGGTGTGGCTTAACAGAAGTGGGAAAGCGTATTATTGGGCAACTTTCAAAGGGATATCGTCAACGTGTTGGATTGGCAGATGCGCTGGTTCATGATCCAGAATTATTGATTCTCGATGAACCGACGGTGGGTTTGGATCCGTATCAAATTCGACAAGTTCGTGAGTTGATTCGGCAACTTGCTGAAGAACACACTATCTTGCTTTCCACCCATATTTTGCCTGAAGTAGAAGCGGTTTGTGAACGAATTTTAATTATTAATGAGGGTAAGATCGTGGCGTCAGACACGAGCGAAAACCTGCATCGAATGTTGCATTCAACGGTGCTGCTGGAAATGGAAGTTCAGGCAAAAAAAGAGGATGCTTTAATGGAATTGGATGCTCTTCAAGGGATTAATGTTCGAGAGTGTAATATGCTTGCTGGCGGGTGGCTTTGGATTGAAATGGATGCAGCAACGCCTGCATTACGTACGCGCTTATTTGATTTGGTGGTCGCAAAAGGATGGCGTTTACGTGCATTGACCGAGAAAGAGTATTCGTTAGAAGACACCTTTGTTGAAATTACGCAACGGGCAAAGGAGGGTGCGGTATGAAAATATTCTGGTGCCTATTAAAAAAAGAGTTGCGAACCTGTTTTCTTTCGCCAATTGCGTTTGTGGTGATGTTTTTCTTTTGGGTGTTGATGGGGGGTAATTTTGTTTGGCTCTTATATCAATTGGCCAATGGTGCTCCTATTTTAACCGCCACACAGTTGCTGTTTGGTGGTCCTTTTATCAGTTTTAGTTTGCCTATTGTGATTCCACTTATCACGATGCGCTTGTTTGCCGAAGAGCGAAAAATGGGTACGTTAGAGGCGTTGTTAACCACTCCTCTTAAGATTTCGGCGTTGGTTCTTTCTAAATTTTTTGGCGCCTTGTTTTTCTATCTTGTTCTTTGGTTGCCGATTTTCATTTTTGCCTTTATTTTGGCTAAATTTTCGCCATCAACAGAGATTGTTTTCCCCGATTGGGGCGCCTTATTTGCCGGATCTTTAGGTGTGGTTTTGGTGGGAGGACTTTATGTGGCTATTGGATTGTTGATGTCGAGTTTGACATCAAATCAAATCGTGGCTGCTATTGCGGGTTTTGCTGTTTTATTTTGTACTTTTTTGGCGGGTGTTTTCTTGGCGTATACGACGGCTAATCCAGTAGGGCGGATGTTGGGACACTATTTTTCTTCCTACACGCATATGTATGATTTTGCGCGGGGCATTGTGAATACCCATGTGATTATCTTTTATTTAAGTGCTACGGCGTGGGTTTTGTTTGCTGCGGTTCGGGTAGTCGAATCGAAACGGTTGTAACCTTTATTGTTTTTTAATGAGTTTTCTATGATAAAAAATCTTGTAAAATTAGATCGGATTCTATCGCTTTTATTAGCGGTAGTGGTGTTGGTGTTGGTGAATATTATTGCGCTAACGAATTCGACTCGCGTTGATTTTAGTAGTCGTCAGTTTTATCAACTTTCGGAACGAACGATTGGATTGCTTAAGGGATTGGATAGAACGGTAAAGGTTTATGTTCTTTTTCATAAAGATGATCGACTTCGTACCGATATTGAAAATTTATTAGATGAGTTCCAGTATTATTCTCGAAATATTGAGGTGGAATGGGTTGATCCATCCAGAGATATGTCACGCGCTAAAGAGTTAGCGAAAAAATATAACTTCACAACGGCTAATGTGGTTGTTTTTGTTTCAGATGAAAAACATATCATAAAGAAAATGGTTGATATTGCTGATTTCAAAAAAGAGCGAAATCGTAAAAAACCCGTCTATTCTGCTTTTAAAGGAGAGCAGGCGTTCTTTTCTGCTATTCAAGAGCTTTTGCAAGGAGAACGTCCGAAGGCCTATTTCTTGGTAGGACACGGGGAGCACCGGCTTAAGGAATTTGGAAATTCAGGATATTCTCGAATTGCGATGGCGATGTTAAACGATAATATCGAGCTTAAAGAGTTGCTCTTGACCAATAAGGAAAAAATACCAAAAGATGCCGCCGTTTTGGTTATTGCGGGACCTCGAAAACAATTGCATCCAGCCGAAATTGAAATGATCGAGGAATATTTAAAACGTAGTGGGCGTGTTATGATTATGCTTAATGCGATAGTTTCTTCTGGATTAAAACCAATGTTGCTGCGTTGGGGTGTGAAGATACGTAATGATGTGGTGGTGGATCCAGAGAATACCCTGAAGGGAAGTGATGTTTACATTAAAAGTTATTATGAACATCCCATTACAGAGGATCTGAAAGGGGTGGTTACTCGCTTTTATTTGCCTCGTTCGGTTGAGCCTCTGAATGAAAAAACAGCCAACAAACAAGATAAATTAAAGATGGTTTCGGAGTTGGCGGTTACCTCGGATAAAAGTTGGTCCGAAATGCAGTTGAAAAAGTTAACAACGGTACGTGTAAAATATAATCCTGACACCCCCGATAAAATGGGACCGTGTTGTTTGGCGATTGCTGTTGAACATGGCGCACCTCAAAAGGTATTAGATGTGCAGATTCAGCCATCACGTATGGTCGTGGTTGGGGATGCCGATTTTGTTTGTAACAATTTCCTCTCAGGCGGAAATCAGGATTTTTATATGAGTGCCTTAAATTGGTTGCTTGATCGTGAGGAGTTGATGGTTGTTGCTCCAAAACCTTTAAAAGAGGTGAAGTTGAATATTGATCAAAAACAATTGGGCAAGCTGTTTATTTTTAACGTAGTTGTTATTCCGCTGATTGCTGTGGTTGGTGGATTATTGATTTGGTTCCGACGGAGAAAGTAGAATTATGAAAAAGAAAGGTCGGTCATCTTTTATTTTGTTTATAACCTGTATTGTTTTGATGGTCTTTATTTGGGTTCAGCAAGTTTGGCGTATAAATACGGCACGAAAGCAATATTTTCAGGTACAGATTTTTAATTTAAATCCAGATGCCTTGATCTCGTTAGAATTTATTCATTCTAATATGGTTATAAAATGTGAGAAAAAAGATGGGGTTTGGCTTACAGGCTCCTCTAAAAAGGGCGAAGGTCGAGTGGATGTGGCTCTTCTTCATCGTGTGATTACGGGATTAAATGCGCAACAAAAAGTAAATACCATTACGGAAGAGCAATTAAAGGCACGTGGATTTAACGATGCTGAATATGGATTTGCAGATCCAATCTTAAAAATTAAGGCCGTGGATAATCGGGGAACACATTGGTGGACCGTTGGTCGTAAGGCGCCTTTAGAGCATTTGTATTATATTCGTCAGGGAGATAAAAAAGAAATTTATACCGTATCGGCACAACTGTTTAATTTTGTGCCAACGAAGGAAGACCAATTACGAGATCGAATTATTTTCCCCAATAATATGGCAACCAGTCGACAAATAGAAATTCGGGGCGAGCATGGATTTGTTCAAATAATTAAAGACTCAAAAGGCATTTGGAAAATACAACAACCGATTGTCGCCAATGCGAATCGAGTGGTGGTTGATGCATTGCTTCGTGATTTGCAAAATTTAACCATTGAAGCAGGCGATTTTATTGCAGATGATGTTTCGGATTTTTCGGTGTATGGCTTGCAGGATGAAAAGAAGCAGATTTCTTTAGGTGGGGGAGGAAAAGCATCCAACATGTTGATTTTAGGCGATCTTATTCCTGATCGACCTGACTTTGTTTATGCTCGACGTGCGAGTGATAAAACCGTATTTGCTTTAAAAAAATCGATTTTAAAAATTCTCTCCTTTAAATTAAACCATTTCCGAGATCCTCGTGTTTTTCTTCTTCCTCCACAAGGGGTTGATTTTATCTCTATTACCCGCGGAACTAAAAAGTTAGATTTAGCCTCTACTCCCTCACGAAAATGGGCGATTGTTACCCCTGTAACATGGTCTGCGGATACCTTGGCCATTGTTGAGTTATTAAAACTTTGGAACAATTCGGTTATTATTGAATATGACCTAAAGGATGCTTCCGAAAAGGATGAGTGGGTTTTTAAATTTGGATCAAAAAGTTTGGGTCAAACCAATACCATTCATGTTTTACCCACATACGGCAAGCGAGATGGAATTCGAATTAGACGAAACAATAGTCCTGCCATTTATCGAACCAACATTCAACAACTTCCAGATTCGATAATAAACCCATTGGAATTTAAGGATAAGATCGTTTTAACGATCAATCTGTTGCAACTTAAAAAATTACAGATAGAACAAAAATCAGGGGTCTCTTATGCGATTGAGCGACAAAAAGACGGGACGTTTCTTCCTTTAGAAGCCAAGCCTTCTGTTCAAATTGATACGCATGTCTTAAACAAGATATTAGCGAATCTAAAAAAGCTAAAAGCGATTCGATATATTGCTTATGATCAACAGGATTTAGCAAGGTATGGATTAGATCAACCCTTCTTATCTGTTCATATTGGATTAGATACAGCCAATCAATTAGGACGCGTTTTGTTGGTGGGAAATAAAACAGATGAAGGCTATTTTGCTATGGTTAAAGGTCGGGATGTTGTTTTTCTACTTTCAACCGAAGTGGTCGAATCCTTTTTAGAACAACCCTTTATCATTCCTAAAGCGATTAAATTAGAAGGGGAGTAAATGCGTATTCATACCATTCGACGTTTATTGGTTTGGACCCATCGATTTTTTCGGTTTTTGGTGCGTGCTATATTGACTGTGGTAGTTTGTGCCGCTCTTCTTTTTCTCTATTTACGAGTGCTTGGACTTCCTGATTTTGTTTTAAAAAGAGTTATGCAACGCGTTAATGATGCAGGTGTGCCCGTTTCGGTGGAACGAATGGTCTTAACGATGGGCGGTTGGCGTGCCGAAGGAATTCGTTATTATAGCGAAGATCCTGATGATCTAAAGCCCCTGTTTTATGTGGAAACGGTCTATTTTTCTGTTTTAAAGAATCCTGATGGCGTGGGAATGAATGTGGATGTTGACATGTTGTCGATTCGCTTAACTCCTTCTGCAAAATGGAAAGTTAATATTCCGGAAAATAGTGATGTCTTGCGTCTAAAACGGGTTAAAGCCATCTTGAGTTTTTCTCCAAGGGAGATTCTTCTTGCGGATGGAGAAACCACTTGGTTGGACTTCCATTTCCATATTAATGGAAAGATTTTAAAAGGAAAAAAATCGCATCTACCCGAAGGATTAAATGTGGATCATGGTAAAACATTCTCTTTTAGCGAAGAACAATTTCAGGCATTAAAAAAACAACTCGAAATCTTTGATCTATCTAAAGGAGTGGATGTAAACATCGACTTTGTGTTAGATACGGAGAAATATGAAAAGAGTCATTTAAATTTTGCCCTGTTTTCGGAAGATGTTTTTATTAAGAAAATTCCTTTTTCTACGGTTGAAATTAAAGGAAATGTTACAGATGTTGCTGTGAATTTGGATCATTTTGTTCTTTTTCAAGATCAAAAATCAATGCGCTTAAGTGGAGAATATAATTGGAAAAACCAACGCTCAAAAGTCCACTTCTTTAATTCTATTGTTTCTACTAATATACTAACTTTTGTTCCGCCAGGGATAAAAAAACAAGTCTCGGATCTCGGATTCGAAATCAATGAGCTCCCTCATTTAGATCTTCATTTTGGACCAACCACATTCCCTAAATTGTTAAACGATATAAAGGGATCATTTTCGATGCAAAATTTCGTCTACCAAGGTTTAACAATAGAAAATGTGCGCGCAAATGTACGGCGAATTCAACAGCGAATAGAAGTAAATAATATTCAAGCAACCGTTCAAGGTCAGGAAGAAGATGCCATAAAAATGGGAAGCTCAATGCGTGGTGGCGTTGCAAGGGGTTCGGTATTTTGGGATGGTGGTTCGCATGAATTTGGTGTGGAAGGAGATATGAACTTTGACCCCAACCTCCTTCTAAAGCCATTGTCCTTTGTTGCATTGGCTGTGGAAATTATTGATTTCTTTAAGTTAAAAGATGCACCGCCTCATGCTCATGTGGAATTGGGTGCAATGGTAGATAATTGGCAGACTTTTTATTTAACCATTAAAGGACGGGCTGAGGATGGATTTTTTCGAGGAGTTGCGTTTTCTTCATTAAACACGAAAGCGGTTTATAAAAATCTTAAACTCCGACTAGACCCTCTGGTTGTTCTACAAGGAACCTCTTTTTTAAAAGGATCTACTTTAATTGATTTTCATAATTCTACCGCCGAATTTGAAGGAAGTACCACCTTAAATCCGCTTGACTTAGAAGCGGCAATTTATCCCTCTTCCTTGCGTCTTTTTACTGAAAAAATAAAGCTTTCCGGAAATGTGCGACTCGCCGGAGAGGGGCTTGTTGATTGGTCAAAATCGATGAAGAAGATGGACTTTAAGGTGGATGTCGCTTCCGATAATATAGAAATTCCTATTGGATATGCTCAACATATTAAAGCAGAAGTAAAAGGGAAAGGACCTGTTATTTCGGTTGAAAAGGCTACTTTTGCCATTTGTTCTGGATCTGGCGAAGGATCGGTAAAAATAGATCTTGGCGTTTTGCCTCATTCTATTCCGTATGCAGTAGATGCTCGTTTCTCGAAAATTAATTTTCAAAAGATTCTTATGCGTTATTCTACGAATGTCGTTTCTACTACGGGAGTTCTTTCTGGTTCTGTAAAAATTAAAGCGGATATGGCCACAAACTTTTTTGATAAAGCAACCGGAGATTTTTCAATAAAAATTCAAGACGGGAAACTGACCGATCTTCCGCTTTTTAAAAGATTTTCTAAAACCGTTCGTTTTGTTCTTCCTAAGTTTAAAGCATTCTCAATTACCCGTCTTGTTGGTGATTTTAAGATTGCCAATGGGAAAATTTCATCCGACGATGTTCTCTTTTCTGGAGATGTAATTAGTGCCATTGGACGGGGATCTTATTCTCCAAAAACAGGATTCGATGCTTTAGTACAATCGCATATTTTAAAGAAAAAAGGGTTATTCGGAATCATAGATTTTGTTACTTCACCTTTTACCAAACTCTTTGAAATGCACTTAACAGGAACACTTTCTGATCCCGTGTGGGGGTTGGGAACATTTACTAGACTAAAGGAGTAAAATGGCTGGACGATATGTAGTAATAATGGCGGGCGGAAAAGGCGAACGCTTTTGGCCCCTAAGCACATCAAAGCATCCTAAGCAATTGCTCGATTTGGTGGGAGATAAACCTCTAGTTGCTCAAGCCGTTGAACGTCTGGAAGGCGTTCTCCCTTTAGAAAATATATATGTTCTAACCCATATTGATCTCGTTGATGCCACCCGAAACGTGCTACCAACCCTTCCGACCTCAAATATTGTCGGCGAGCCCATCGGTCGTGACACCGCTGCCGCAGTGGCTTGTAGTGCAGCATTAGTGCAAGCACAGGATCCCAACGCCGTTTTTGCTATCCTTACCGCCGACCATGTGATGGGTGACGTTGACTGCTTTAAAACAACGCTGAATGCAACAATGAAATGGGCATCCGAAAACGACAGCCTGGTAACCATCGGAATAAAACCAACCTTGCCCGCCACAGGATTTGGTTATATTGAACTAGGAGAAAAAAATAAAACCATCGACGAAATTGAATTTTTTAACGTACGTAAATTTGTCGAAAAACCAGATCTAAAAACGGCAAAATCCTATTTATCATCCGGTGGATTTTATTGGAACTCCGGCATGTTCATCTGGTCCGTATCCTCACTCTACAAGGCTTTTCTTGCACACGATCCCGATCGGGCAACCCTCATGGACACTTTAACAAAATATGCCCGTGATGGAAAAATTGATGAAGGAATGACCCTCACATATCCCAACCTAAAAAAGATTTCAATCGATTATTCCCTCATGGAAAAAGCCGACAATATTGTTGTAGCAGCCAGCACTTTTATTTGGGACGACGTAGGCGCTTGGCCCGCCCTTGAAAATCATTTTCCGCAAGATCAACAAAACAACACCTCCATTGGAGACGTTGAACTTGTCGAATCCTCTAATAACTTAATCTATTCCAAAAATCATCTAACTGCGTTAATCGGTGTCGAAAATTTAATGATCGTTCAGGCCGAAGGCGTCACACTCGTCTGCCCAAAAGACCGAGCCCAAGATATAAAACAACTTCTCGAAAACCTGCGAAAATCCGAAAAATACACCCACCTCCTTTAATCCTCACACATCAAATCCGAACCAACATCTAGATCTTTTTTTTAACCGCGGATCACTCGGATAGGTACGGATTTTAACCGTAAATGGACGGGAGTGAACCTAAATTTTTTGTCCGCCAAGACTCGCTAAAAAGAAAACAAAATAAAATATAGATCACACGAAACCGAAAAAAGACAAACCTATTTTATCCTTCTATTATTGATTAAAACTCAAAATAAGATTTAGGCGGACCGCCCCCTTTTCTAGACGTCTTTTTGTGTGTGTTTAGCATGCAATTCATATAATTGTTCAGCTTTATTTCTCTGATCTGAGTTTTGCTGTTTTAAGTAAGATTCTTCGGAAAACGGTATAGCCACAATTAATTTTTTCTTTATAACATCAACCACATAATGCATTCCATGATGAGGTTGAGACCAACGATTAAACGCAAGATATCTATCATTAACCCAAAAAAGATCAGAGATAGGTCGATACTCAAGGGGAATACCTTCTATTTCGTATATTTTTCCAGTATTAAAAAACTCAACCTGAACATGATCTCGTATAGAATTAGCTTCCCATGCTTTTTCAACAATATAAGCTCGTGCAGTTGCAGAATGATTTTTCACAATATCACGCAAGTGGTCAGATGGAGGCGCATCTACCCAAACCATTCTAGCGTTTGGTGCATATGGCTTAGCTATATATGTTGATGCACAGCCTGCGAACAATAAATACGTTATCAAACCCCCAAATATTTTCCTCATGTTTATCCCTCCAACGGATTCGCCTCACCCTGAGCGCAGCGTAGCAAGCGATAAGGTGGAGGCACTGGTTCAATTTTTTATTTCAACTCTCCCCAAGATTTTACAACGAGATAGGACGGAATGAAAAGAACAGAAGCAAATGCAATATTGATTAGCATCCAAGGAAAGGGAACTTTTATGATGCTTCCAATGGCAAGCCAAAGAGCCATTAGCAATGTGGGCAAGGCAATTCCGATAGCAAATATTCGACGAAGAGATAGCGTTCCGATTCCGACAGGGATGAGGTACACGGAAAAATATATGGCAAAAGAAAGGTCGTGCCTGCCGTGCTTACGAGCCTCCATATTGATAACCCACAAAAATAGACAGAGAACTCCTGATAGAAGGGTCAGAATGCCAAGAGCACGAAAATTACTGATGGTTTCTGGAGTTGGATGTTTAGTTTCTGTCATTTTTATTTAGTTATCGAACGGTTATTGGGTGACTTTCGGTGGGGAGGACGTGGCCCTCAAAATCGTGCGCAGATCACCGTAAAGTCTACCCTCTGGTTCGCCTTGTTTAGTGGTTCATGTTTAGCTTCTTCGACCCTTGCAGGTCAATTCCTTTTATTCGTTAAGTTTAGATTCTTCGATCTTTTTTCACTTCAAATTTTAGTTGTTTGGATCTCGCTGAGCAGGCACCTGCGAACGTTAAGCATCACCCTGAGCGCAGCGTAGCAAGCGATAGGGTGCATGCACTGGTTCTGTGGTTATTTTTTATATGTCTCTTCCCAGTTTTTCCAGTATCTGGAACATCCATCTACTAATTCATCAAATGTGATCTGTTTTCCGGAATCCAGAGATAATGAATATGATTCAAAATCGATAAACAGATCTCCCAATGTGGAAACCACATGCACAGGAACATCGGTTGATTCTGTGCTTAATATTTCTGTTCCTGTTGAAACGATTTTATCGAAATCAGATGTGGTTATATCCTCATCCCATATTTTCATTTCGAATTTTTTAGTGTTGTGTAAATCGACCCAGATATTTTCTCCAACCTCTGGAAACATATTTCCAAGGTATGGAATGTAGATCCGTAATTGAATGTGATGAGTAGATTTTCTGTTGATTTCAGCAATCTCGCCATCATGTAAGATGTTCCAAATGTCAGCTCGTTGATTCATTTTTTATTTATACAGAACGGTTATCGGGTGACTTTCGGTGCGGAGGACGTTGCCCTCAAAATCGTGCGCAGATCACCGTAAAGTCTACTCTCTGGTTCGCCT
>Ga0256827_10001845_pt1 | contig 13711 bp, 17 predicted proteins | sample CV84metaG_FD_185977 | JGI IMG/M metagenome (GOLD analysis project Ga0256827, IMG submission 185977) | Hydrothermal vent microbial communities from East Pacific Rise, Pacific Ocean - CV84 | ecosystem: Environmental > Aquatic > Marine > Hydrothermal vents | place: Pacific Ocean: East Pacific Rise... | reverse complement strand
ACGACCTTTTTTAATCTCATTTATTGCTACTTCTACTCTTTTTAACGCTTCTACTGACATACTTTATGCTTCCTTATAAATAATTATCACGAATTATGCCATATATATTTTATAAGGAGGTGTTTTGTATATTCAAACAATGACCGAGTATGCAACTATAAGGTAAATTTATATATTTTTGAAAGGAGAATAAAGCACTTTTAATACTCTATGAATAAGTTCTGTTTATGGAGTGTTAAAAGTGATTTAAAAAGAGTGGAGCGGGAAACGAGACTCGAACTCGCGACCCTCAGCTTGGAAGGCTGACGCTCTAGCCAACTGAGCTATTCCCGCGTCGTGAAAGTATATCTTTTTAAACAAAAGTTTTACTTAAATACTCTCTACACTTATATGGATGGGGTAGAGGGATTCGAACCCCCGAATGTCAGTACCAAAAACTGATGCCTTACCGCTTGGCCATACCCCATTAGATTATTGTCTATATTAAATTATATCAATAAAATGAGTGAGTTTGTAATTTTATAAAAAAACTACTTAAAATTAAATTGGTTGCGGAAAGAGGATTTGAACCTCTGACCTTCGGGTTATGAGCCCGACGAGCTACCAAGCTGCTCTATTCCGCGATATATAATGTTTTTAAACTTAACATAAAAAAGTTTTGGTTGCGGAAAGAGGATTTGAACCTCTGACCTTCGGGTTATGAGCCCGACGAGCTACCAAGCTGCTCTATTCCGCGTCCGATACATGCTATGGATGGGGTAGAGGGATTCGAACCCCCGAATGTCAGTACCAAAAACTGATGCCTTACCGCTTGGCCATACCCCAAAACATGTTACACAATGTTTGTGTGGACGGCATTATAGGCAAACTAGAAAGGAATGTCAAGGCTTTTTCTAAACTTTTTACTGAAATTAGTAACATTTGAATCAGTTCGTGCTAAATAACTTTTTTATTCGCTAAAATTCCACCATGAAACAATTTAGCAACGAATCACTCCTTCACATTAATAACTATCTAAAAGAAGAATTACAAGACAAAGAGCTTGTAACTTTTTGTGTACCTAACCCTGACCACTATGAAAAGGCCAGAGGTTACAAAGCGTGGGTGAACCTTGCTGAACTACACTTTTGCAAAATATTAACACCAAATGCAATAGATGAAAAGTTTGTAGAACTAACCTTTAAAAAGCTTGATATTGAAGCTTCTTTTCATACAAAAACTATTGAAAATAGAGAAGAGAAGTATGGAACAGACTCTATCTTTTTTGAAATTAATAAAAATGAAGAGCCTACTTTTTTACATGCTTACAAAAAAGCTCTTGAGTCTGTAAAGATTGAGAGTAGAAAACAAATTTTAAATTTGGGTATTAACAAAGGGGATGAGTTTGAGCTTATTGAACAATTGGTAAGTAAAAAGAGTTTTGAGCAGATGAACCTTGTGGGTGTTGACCACTCTAAGTCTGCTTTAGCATTTGCTAAAGAGCGTTTTCCTTCAACTAATGTGCAGTTTTACAAACAAGATATTAACAGAATTTCAGAGCTTAATTTAGCCAAATCTGACCTCATCATAAGCATTGGGACTCTACAAAGTCCTAGCATTAATTACAAACCATTTCTTATGTCATTGGTTCAAGAGCATCTAACTCATGATGGTGCGTTTATTTTGGGTTTTCCAAATAGCCGTTGGATGGATGGTGAGCTGATTTATGGAGCAAAAGCACCAAACTACCCTTACTCTGAGATGTCTCTACTTTTTAATGATGTTATTTATGCTAAAAAGTATTTACAACAAAAGAAGTTTAGAGTAACTATTACAGGTAGAGAGTATATCTTTATTACAGCAACTAAAATTGGGCTTTAATCATTGAAATTTTCTCTTTTCTACTCATCTTCTTTTTAATGGCATATTCACGTTTAGAAGCTTCACTTCTGTTTTCATACTCTTCACTGTAGACCAGTTTTACAGGTCGTCTTGCACGGGTATATTTTGCTCCTTTTGTAGAGCTGTTATGCTCGGAAAGTCTACGTTCTAAGTCTGTAGCAATACCAGTGTAGAGAGTTTGGTCACTACACTCTACAAGGTAGACAAAATAAGGCATTAAACTTTTCTAACAACTATAGAGGCTTTCATGGCTTGTTCTCCACAAATAATACCATCCATGAACTCATGTTTGTAAACTATCTCATAGCCCTTTGAACAGAGTTGTTCTAGCTCACCTTGTTCTAGTAAAAAACTTCTATTTGAAGGTACTTTTATATTCTCTTCATGGTGCATAAAAGTCTCAAAAATGAAAATGCCACCCACTCTAAGAGCATCTTGAATTTGAGGAAACAAATCACGATTTAGGTAGTAGGTACAAACCACCAAATCATAACTATTTTTCTTTAATTGGTATGTGTCAAAGTCTACTTCTTTAGAATAAATATTTTCAATATTTTGTAAACTTTCCAGTGCTACAGGGCTAATGTCTAACGCATCTACCTTAAAACCTTTATTTGCTAAAAACTTCGCATTTCGTCCTGTTCCACACGCTAGGTCTAGTGCCTCTCTTCCTTTTACTAAAGTGTAATATTTCTCTAGAACCTCAACTATTTTAGAAGGAATTGGATGTTTGTTTGTGTACTTTTTGTCCCAACGAACTCTGTCCTCTTCTGCCATTATCTGTACTCCACTAAATCGGGTGATTTTCTACACCATTTTAAAAAGAGTCTGTCTGGATTGACTCTTTTGTCTATCTCTTTTCCCTCTAGCATATGCTCTGATAACATCTCTGCCATAAGAGGTGCAAAGACAAAACCACGACCTCCTAAACCATTACAAACGTAAAGATTTTCCATATATACCGGCTTCTCTTTTAATTTTGCACCACGAGTGAGTTTTGGGTTCTCCTCTAACATTGTGTAGACATCAATGACCGAGCCAACTAAAGGAAAGTAATCTTTAGAGCCTGCTCTCATGCCACAAAAAATCTCTTGCAGTTCAAAGTCACTAGTATCTACCATGGTTGAGGCTGTAGCAAAAAGCTCTTTTAGTGGTTCACTGCTACAGTTTTTACACGCTACTCCACCCTTTTCATGTGTTGCTCCAATCTTCACAATACCATCCACATTTGCTGAGATAGAGATTTGCTTGTGCATGGAGTAGTCTAGTTTTAAGTTACTTTTGTAGTCGCCACGGCTTCCCCAAGTTCCTTTTATGCCCATGTATCGCATGTCAATAAACTTGTTTTCATAGCCCGTTGCCAAAACCAATTTTGAAGCAGCATAGTCCCCTATATTCCAGAGCTTATCTTCGTAATTTAAAGACTTTACATCGTACTGAAAGTAGTCAATGCCTTCTAACATGGCTTGGCACATTTTAGGTGCGTCACACACTCCTGCTTGGTCAAAAAGTGAGCCTTCAAACTGCTCTTTAATGCCAAGCTCATTTAGAACAGACGCAGAGAGTATCTCTTTGCTTGATGTATCAAACTTGGCATACTCTGGAAACTTTTTAGAGTCCTCTTCATCTTTAGGAATACGAATAACCCCAGTTTGAGCAAAATGTTCAGAAAAATATTTTGTGTAGAACTCTTTTGCAAACTCAAACGCTTCGTTTGTAATGACCTGTAGAGAGGAGCCTTTCCCAATTTTAGGTGAGACAAAAGCACCAGCAGCCGATGAACCACCAGCTACTGCAATACCTGCCCTATCAACTACTAGAACATTTAACCCTTTTTTGTTTAAAAAATAAGCTGACGAACACCCTGCAACACCTGCACCAATAACAATTACATCATAGGTTTGCATCTCTTTATTATCCTTATTTAACTAATATTAACATTCTATTCAATTCACATACAGTTCATCTTAAAAGGGTATAATTTGATATTAATTATAAAAGGAAATTTATGAAAATAACCAAAACACTTTTTTTTACCCTTACTTTACTAAACATTACCAATGCATCGCCAACCGGAGAGGAGCTTACTAAAACTAAATGTGCAACCTGTCATATGTTAGAAGTACCTAAACCTAACACAATTTCTACACTTAAAGCACCACCTCTTCACGCTGTTTTGTTTCACATAAAAAGTGAAATAGAAAATCCAATTGAGCAAAAAAAGTTTATTATGGACTATGTCATTAACCCAAAAGCTTCAAAGTCTGTTTGTGAATCTAACAAAGTAAAAAACTTTGGAGTAATGCCTTCTCAAAAAGGAAAAGTAACACAAGAAGAGTTAAGCCTTATTACTGACTATGTCATTAAAACCTTTCCAACTCCTAAGTTTGTACAAATGATAACTTCAATGCATAAAAATGGAAAAATGCATGGTCTTAAAAACTCACCATTTCTTATGAACCAAGAAGCTCTTCCTCATTTAACTAAAATACTTTTGCAAAACTGGGACAAAGCAAAACTTGCTCTTACAAATGAACAAAAAGCCAAACTTTTAGTGGTAAGAAAAGAGACCATGAAAGGTGTTAAGAAAATCAAAAAAGCACTTAAACCTTTAGAGACTGAAGTAATTGATATGATTGTTGATGGTGAAGATTTAACAAAGATTCAACCAAAAGTTGATGAAGTGGCAAAACTAAAGGCTCAAGCAACCATGATTCACTTAAAATGCCTAAAAGATAGCATTGAAGTTCTTACAGATAAGCAGATGGAGTACATTTTACCATTTTGGGATGCATAGGTTAAGATATGGCACATCAAACAGTACTTTTACTAGAAGATGACCTTCAACTTAGCGACACTGTTAAACAGTTTTTAGAGTACTCAAGGTACAAAGTTTACCCTGCCTATGACGCCTCAGAAGCTAAGGACATACTCTATGAAAAAAACATTGACCTAATGTTGTTGGATATTAAAGTACCTCATCAAAACGGTTTTGACTTCTTACAAGAGGTTCGAGACACAGGAGATTTTACTCCTGCCATTTTTATTACCTCTTTAAACTCTGTAGATGACGTAACCAGAGGGTTCGACATTGGGTGTGACGACTACATTAGAAAACCCTTTGCACTCAAAGAGCTACTAGCACGTGTTGAAGCCATTACTAAACGTAATTTTGGAACACAAGAGAACCTACTAGACTTAGGCAATGACTATGCTTTTGACATTAAAGGACTCTTTTTAACCCATAAAAATGAAAAAGTTGCACTTAAAACTAAAGAGACTAAACTCTTAGCACTCTTTTTAAAAAATCCCAATAAACTTTTGACTTATGAGGCAATTTTTGAGGTACTATGGGAGTATGATGAGACCCCAAGCTCTGGAAGTTTACGTGCCTACATTAATAAACTTCGTAGTACTTTAGGTAAAGAGAAAATAGAGACAATAAAACATAGTGGGTACCGTTATGCTAAGTAGTGAAAAACGTTCTTTAGTTCGTTTTTTAGCTATCTATCTTAGCTCTACTTTCATACTCTTTTTTCTAGCAACTTCTATTTTTTATACTTTTCAAAAACATCAAATTATTGACACACAAAACAGTCAGCTCAACATTAAAGCAGAACAGATAATTCAACAACTTCGCCATTTAAATCAGACCTTTGATAAGCCACTCATTTACCCACAATATAAAAGTTACAACTCAGCTATTTATAACTTAGATAAAAACTATATTTTTGGTACAAAAAACTATGAAAATATTAAATGGAACAAAGAGAACTACCAAAAAGAAAACCAACTCTTTTATGTTCACAGTGTACATCCCTACTACCTTGGAGCTGCTTACTTAATAATTTCCAAAAATATTAATAAAGAGCCACTAAATCAACTCTTCAAAATGTCTGCACTTTTTTTACTAATAGCTGGAGTATTTTTTACGCTTCTTGGTCTCTTTTTAGGTAGACTTTTTATTGCTCCAATGAAAGAGTCAATTAAAACCATGAACAAATTTATTGAAGACACTACTCATGAACTAAATACACCAATCAGTACTATTTTAGCAAATATTGAGCTTTTAGATAGCATTCATAATTGTAATGGAAAACAGGAGATGCGTCGTATTGACATCGCTTCTAAAACACTCTCTAGACTCTATGAAGATTTAACCTACTTAAAACTAAATCACAACTATCATAGAGAGATAAAACAACTCAATATTTCTCAACTTTTAGAAGAGAGAATTGAGTTTTTCAATACATTTATTGAAGCAAAAGAGATTCAAGTTTCTAAAAATATTGAAAAAGATATTATTTTAGAGATGGATAAAAACGATACCATAAGACTGTTAGATAATCTCCTCTCAAATGCCATTAAGTACAACAAAAAGTCTGGTACTTTAGAAATTGTACTATGCAAAAAAGAGCTAAGAGTAAGCAACTCTGGTTTGGGCATAAAAGCAGAAGATATTAAAGAGATTCATAACCGTTTTAGACGGGCAAACTCTAGCGAAGGTGGCTTTGGTATTGGTCTTGACATTATTGGGCAAGTGGTTAAACGCTATGGTTTTACTTTTAACATAGAGTCAAACTACAAACAAGAGACAGAGGTAAAAATTTCATGGTAAAACTACTAACAGCTACTCTACTTTTTTCAACATACATTCAAGCAAAAGAGCCCTCTTCTTTAGTTCAAAAAAACTGCCTAGAGTGTCACATAAAACAGAAGATTCCAAGTGAATTAATTTACCGTCGTTATCTGCTCAAATATAGCACACACAGTACCATAAAAGAGCGATTATTGGACTACCTAAAAACTCCTAAAAAAGAGAACTCCATTATGCCAAAACAGTTCTTTTTAAAATTTCCAGAAAAAGAGGCTTTAGATTTAAATGAGACAGTTTTAGAAGAGAGCATAGAAGCCTATTTGAACTATTTTGATATTAAGAAGAAGTTGGAACTAAAATCTCAGCATTAGCTGGGATATTACTTGCTTCTTTGTTAATCCATGGATTTAGTTTTAAAATATCACTCTCTTTTATCCCTTTTGCTTTACAGTAACCATAAAGAGAAGCATTGGGGAACTCATTAATATACATTATTTTTGTCTTTACACCAACAGTATTTAAACTCACGCTATATCCTTCTACTCTATTATGTTGCACATATATAATTGGTATAACTATCATATAAAAAACCATCAAATAGATCCATGCTTTACTCTTATCACTCTTACTTTTAGTCTTCTTTTTAGGCAGGAGATGATGTCCTTTTAAAACACCAGTTTTTTCTAAAATAAGATGTTCCAAAATGGTATCGTCTGAATCTTTATCTATATTATTATATGTCATAAAAAACCTTTATGATAAATTGTTTATTTTTAACATATTATAACTAAAGAAATTCATTTTATAATAATAGTTAGTTCACATTGGGTTCATGGAAGCTTGTTATTATCTCTTAAAACATAACAAGGAAAAGATATGAACACAATACTAAAACTCTCTCTAACTTTAACTACATTATTGGCTTTAAATGCTTGTGATAGCAGTAACAATTCTCCTAAAAATGGAGCAACAAGTGATTCAGATTTACCTACTGAAGTAGAAACAGCCTTAAATTCTGAAAAATCACTACTAACACAAGAGCTAAGTAATACTCTGTCATACATGGGAAATGAAGAGCGTTTAGCCTATGATGTCTACAACGAACTCTACCGACAATATGGAACAAAACAGTTTACCAACATTGCTACAAAGTCAGAATATAAGCACATAACAGCTGTACAAGAACTGGTACAAAAATATAAACTTGATGACACTGTTCATTTTACAAATGTAGATTTACCAGCATTAGGGTACATTAATACACCCATTGAAGATATGCAAGCAGGAACTTACGATATTGCAAAGATACAAGGACTCTATGACAACTTAGTCTCACAAGGATCTGCCTCTGAAATAGATGCTTTAAAAGTTGGTTGTATTGTTGAGGTTGTAGATGTTACAGACTTAGATTCGTACATTACACTTGCCGAAAGTTCTAACGCATCTGATGTTGTTACAGTTTTTAATTTCTTAAGAAATGGTAGTTACAATCACTATTGGGCGTTTGACAAAGGTCTAAAAAACAAAGGTGTTACCAATGGTTGTTGTTCTTTAGGTACTATTGATGGTATGAACTATTGTCATCTAGAGTATCCAAATAATTAATTCATACAGAGTTAATGTCTCTTTGGTATTCTTCTAACAATTAAAGGAGAATACCATGCAAAAACGAATACCCATACTACTATCAACCTTTCTTCTTACAGCCCCACTTTTAGCAACTTCACTAGAGACTCTTATTGAGAGTGGACTACAACACAACTCACTTATTAAAAAGACCGACTTACAAATTGAGCTGATGGAAGCCAAAAAAGCAGAAAGTAAAGCAAAACATTTTGGTGAACTTGACGTGGTTGGTTCATACACCCACTACAACTTACCAAGAACCTTAGCCCCAATTGTACCTTCTGCATTAGCTCCTGGAACTACTGTTGACACGACCCAAGACCTTTTCTCAACGGGCTTACAGTACTCAGTTCCTCTTTTTACGGGTGGAGCTTTAGAGCAACAAGTGGGCATTGACAATATTGCCACACAGATGAGCCAAAGTAAAAAGAAGTTAAGCCGTGAAGAGCTTATTTACAATATTCGTTCTCTTTACCTTTCGGCTCTTTCACTTCAAGAACTCCAAAGCTCACAAGAGGGGTATGTGTTCGCATTAGAAGACCTTAAAGAGAAGATTCGTTACGGTGTAGAGCTAGGGAAACGAGCCAAAATTGAGCTACTCAAAGCCAATAATGACTTAACCCAAGCAAAAGGAAATGTTCTTAAAACAAAAAGTTCTATACGTATGTTAAAAGAGACACTTTCTGCACTAACCCACCATGAAAATATTGAGCATTTTGAAGCATTAGAGGTTGAGCCAACAAAAGCAAACGATGCTTATGATGAAAATTCTTTAGAGCATTTAGAACGTTTTAGACTTCAAAAACTAGAGGTAGAAAAAGGAAGCAGACTCATTAAAAAAGTAGAAGCTTCATCTAAACCACAAGTTGGGCTAAATGCCTACGCTGGCTACAACTATGACCTTGACCAAAGAGACCCTTTTGAAGACGAACAGTTATGGCAAGTGGCTGTCAATGTCAAGTGGAATGTTTTTGATTTTGGTGCAACTTCAGCACGCGTACAACAAGCAAAAATTGCTAAACTTCAAGCCATGTCACAAAGTGATGCAACAACGGAGGGCTTTAGAAAACTTTTCGCTAAAGCCAAAAATGAGATTGAAACAGCATTAGCCAACTATGAAACTACTCAGTCTCAACACGCACTACTGAAAGAGAGTGAGACCATAGAACAAGCACGATACGACGCAGGAGTAGCCACACTAAACGACCTACTATTGGCTAAGTCTAAAACAGAGTTGGCACAGTCACAAATGATTCAAAGTAAGTACGCTTACCAAAACGGTGTATTTTACCTAGACTACTTACTAGAAAGAGGAGAGAGATAGATGAAAAAGATTATTATAGGATTCATAGCAGTAATACTTTTAGTTCTTATTGCATTTAAAGGCAAAGGTTTAATGGAAGAGAGAAACGACGAGATAGTTAATGAGCCTCTACCTCAAAAAACAAAAATCTCAGTTTCTATAACCAAAGCCACCCAAGGAAGCATGAAGAAGTTAAACTCTTACCTTGCTACTGTTCAGTCTGATAAAAGCATAAAAGTAAGTACAAAACTTGTAGGGTATATTCAAAAAATCTATGTTGAAGAGTCTCAAAAAGTAGCCAAAGGTACACTTTTAGCAACCATTGACTCAGAAGAGTTAAACTCAAACATTGCCCAACTAAAAAACTCTATGGCTCAACAACAAAACGACTTAGCCTTAGCCAAACAAATCTACAGCCGTAACCAAAAGCTTTATAACGTAGGTGGTTTAGCCAAAGAGCAAGTAGACACTTCACGTGTCATCATGCAAGGAAAAAGAACAACCATTGTGACCACTAAAGAGAAAATAAAACAACTAGAACATCAAAAGAGCTACCTACAAATAAAAGCTCCATTCTCTGGGGAAATAGATACTATTTTACAGTACGAAGGTGACCTAGCTCTTGCAGGTAAACCTATTTTGAGTATGAGTAACGGTGTTAAAAAACTCATCTTCTCTTTTGTTACAGGAAACAATGGCATAGAAAAAGGTCAAAAAGTCTATATTGACCAACAAGAGATAGGTTCTGTAAAAGAGATTAAAACTTTAGCAAAACAAGGACTTGTTCAAGCAGAAATTGCTCTTAATAAACCACTCACTCAACCTGTAGGAAGTAGCATTAACATTAAAGTACTAACTCAAGAGAAACAAGGGTGCGTTGTCCCTCAAGATACCCTACTCCATAAAACAGAAGGTGATTTTGTAATGACTTATGTAGAGAGTAAATTTGTGGCTTCAAAGGTAGAAACGCTTATGAGTCAAGAAAGTAAGAGCATGATAACGCCTTGTCCTACTGCTCCTATTGCTGTGGGTAGTGAAGTGCTTTTGGCTAAGTTGCCTGTTTATGGAGAAGTAGAAATTAGAAATTGACAAAAAATTAATACCATGTTATAATACACTTAAAACATAAGGAGAAAGATATGGTCAATACATACGGTACATCTATTGAAAAAGTAACTTTCAACATTCCACTAGAGCTAAAAGAGCAAGTCATCGCCCTAAAAGATGAACTTAAAGTCTCTCTCTCTGCCATCTACAATGAAGCGATAGCCAACTACATCCAACAAAAAGAGCTAGAGAAGTGGCAAAGAGGGGTTGATATGGCTCTTTCCGACCAAGAGTATATGGCTCTAACCAAAGAGTTAGGCTCTGACAATGGAGACATCTATGAGTATTAATCAAGGTGAAGTTTGGATGGTAGAGTTTTTCCCAAAGGTAGGTAGTGAAATTACAAAGCTTCGTCCTGCTATTGTAGTGAATCATGACACCATCGGTAGGCTTCCTCTTAAGACCATTGTGCCTATTACCGATTGGAAACCCAACTATGCTCACTATCCTTGGATGATAGCCATAGAGCCAAATGAGAGCAATGGTCTCTCTAAAGTTTCGGCTGTTGATTGTTTTCAGGTAAAGAATTTTGCGAATGAGCGATTTTCTAAGAGGGTTGGGAGTGTGAATGAGATAATGGTTAAAAAGGTGCATGAGACGATTGCTAAGACGCTGAATCCTCTCTATTCATTACAATAACGGTAGGGTGTTTTCCCACGAAAACACCGTCAAATAAAAGCCCAATTCCCTCCTATAACTTTATACACAAAGCCAATTTGTAGCCCAAATATGCTACAATAGATAAAATCATGAAAAAAGGATAACTCATGGCACTAAACAGCACCGTAAGAGCAAGAGTAGATGAGCAGTTAAAATATGAAGTTGAAGAGATTTTAAAGCAAATTGGACTCACAACATCACAAGCCATTACCCTGTTTATGAATCGTATTCGCTATGAAAAGGGTATTCCATTTGACTTAAAAGTTCCTAATGCTATCACGATTCAAGCGATGAAAGAGGCAGAGAACAATGAGGGTGAAATTCTTAGTTTAGAGGAGTTTTTAAAAGAGAGCAACCCAAATGCTAAAACTCTTTAGAACGAAGACTTTTTTAAAAGAGTATCGAAAGATAAAATTTACGGATAAGCTCTATCTAAAATATGTGGTTTACATTACAACCTTGTTAAAAGAAGAAAACTTACCACAAGAGGCAAAAGACCACCCTTTAAAGGGGAACTATTCTGATTATAGAGAGTTTCATATTAGTGGGGATTTACTTTTGATTTATAGGGTTGAAGATGAGACTTTAAAGCTTGTCAGAATAGGAAGTCATTCAGAGCTTTTTAATTAAAAATCGTAGGGTGCGTTTTCCAACGCACCACGAAACCAAATCTTCATAAAATAAAATCCCTGCCGAAAGGCTCAACCTCTCCATTGTTTCCCCTCTGTCACTTTTTTTTCTTTGTGTCAGAACAAAGAAAGAAAAGTAACCAAAAAAAAGAAAATCTGAAGGGCTGTCGCACTCAAAAATATTAAAAAGTAAAAATAGATTTAATATAATAAGGTATTGCCATAACAGCTATAGCTACTAAAATATAAGCAATAAGTGTACCTATTATGAAAATATTAGTTGCTTTTATTATTTTTCTTCCATTTTTATTTGCAGGATACATTTCTCCACAATGTGGACAAATAGGAGCTTTATTTGAAACTTCTTTTTCACAAACTCTACAAGGGATAATATTTTCATTCATTTATATATTCTTTGTTTTAAAATTAAATTATAATTTTTATTATATATTAATTTTATTAAAATTCACACACAGTTAACCCCAATACGCTATCCTACTAAAATAAAAAAATCGTAGGATAAAAAAATGCCCAAAAATCAAGAGCTATCCCTAATAGAAAAAATCCTAAAAAAACCCCATTTTATCATCTCAATCCTAGTCATATTTATCGTCGCTGGAATTGTAGGTTATGGAAAGATTCACCGAAACCTTTTCCCTAATTCTAACTACCCAGAAGTCGCTGTGGTAGTGGTTGAGGCTGGGGCTAGTGCTAAGAGTATGGCTTCTAACATTGCTGTGACGGTAGAGGAAGAGCTTTATACTCTGGACAATATTCGTCGTGCCTATTCGAGTACCATTGATGAAGTGACGGTGATTCGTGCCGAGTTTGAGTATGTGAAAAACATCGACACAGCTGTAAATGATGTGACCAATGCTCTCTCTAAAATTCGCTCCAAGCTTCCACGTGATATTAAAGAGCCTCAGATTATTAAAATAACCTCTGCGACTGCTCCTATTTCGGTTATTGCTATGAGTCCAAAAGATGATTCTATTAGTTTAGAAGATATTCGTGACTTGGCTTCAACCGACATCAAACATAAGCTCATCAAAGCCCAAGGGGTGGCGAATGTTGAGATATTTGGTGGGTATGAAAAAGAGTTGCAGATTATTGTGGACAAAGATAAACTTGACCAGTACAACCTAACTTTGGGTCAAGTCATCGCCACCATTCAGAAGAACAATAAAGAGTATGCCATTGGTTTTGTGAGTGATTTGCAGACCTCTTATCTGCTTAAATCTGGTGGGCAAAAAGAGAAAGTGAGCGACATAAAAAATATGCCACTCACCCCAAGTGTCAAAATCTCTGATGTGGCAAAGGTCTATTTTGGGCATTATGAGAACCGTTCAGCCTACTATGGAAATGGGAAAAAAGCGATAGCCCTTTCGATTCAGCGAACCGAAACAGCTGATGTTATTCAGACCATCAAACATGCTCAAGTTGAGATAGATGAGTTTAAAAAAGCCTACCCAAACATTAACTTTGAGCTAACCGACACCCAAGAGGAGACCATTGCCCAAAGTACCGAAAATATGTTTGAGTCATTGCGTGATGCGATTATAATGTCAACCATTATTGTCTTTCTATTTTTGGCAAGTTTCCGTCAGATTTTGATTGTGCTTTTTACCATTCCTATGGTTTACGCCTCTACCATTGCGTTGATGTGGTTGGTGGGGATTGAGTTCAATGTCGTAACCCTCACAGCCATTATCTTGGCTCTTGGACTGTTGCTAGATGATACGGTGGTGGTCATGGAGAATATCGAACGCCACTACTCCGAACTTGGCAAAGATATTCACAGTGCCGTCTTTGGAGGAACAAAAGAGATTATGTTTGCCGATTTGAGTGGAACAATTACCACCATGATAGCCCTCGCCCCAATGCTCTTTGTGGGTGGTTATCCACAGA
>Ga0256827_10001844_pt1 | contig 13715 bp, 7 predicted proteins | sample CV84metaG_FD_185977 | JGI IMG/M metagenome (GOLD analysis project Ga0256827, IMG submission 185977) | Hydrothermal vent microbial communities from East Pacific Rise, Pacific Ocean - CV84 | ecosystem: Environmental > Aquatic > Marine > Hydrothermal vents | place: Pacific Ocean: East Pacific Rise... | reverse complement strand
AAGACCTCCTCCAGAAGGCATTCCATCAGGATCAATATCTGTATAAACAATCTGTGCATTTACATTAATCGTAATAAGTACAACTAATGATGCAAATAATAAAGTAAGCTTTTTCATAGTTTAAGTGTTTTTTAGGCTAATAAGCCTTTTGTTAAAAAATAAAGATTTATTGTGTATGCTTTTAATACAACAATACTCATCAAAATTGTTGTATAGAACATTGACAATATAAATATATTTATTGGTGTCCAAGTAATAAATAATAAATATACACACCTGATTAACCGTATTTTAAAAATATTTATCTTAAAAAAACAAATCCTCATAAGCTATTATTCAACAATATATGCAACTTTATATTTACTATAAGTGTCAATAAAGTTATAAATCACACAATACACACAAGTTAAATAACACACACAATTAATTATTTTTCATTATGCAAAAACAAACTTTATTAGTTCTGTTTTTATTCTTACTCTCTGCGCAAATAATAGCGCAAAGTATTGATAAAAATAGTACCGACTGGTATCAGAACTTACAACACTCTAACACTCTAAATCTAAAAGCACTCGGTGATATTTCAGAAATTCAAGGCTCTAAACATCTAGAACGCTACCGTTGGAAAGAAACGAATGCTCTATACGAAAATGGAACAGTTATTCCCCAAAACAAAAGAATTAGAGACTACCTCGCTTCATTGAGTCAACAAAAATCTACTTCACAAGTTAATGCTAATTGGACTCCAATAGGACTAACAAGTTGGACTTGTGGCAATACAGGTTATAATCCTGGTAATGGCAGAATAAATGCTATTACTGTTGACCCAAACGACTCTCAAACAATATACGTTTGCGCAGCATCAGGTGGTTTATGGAAATCTAATGATGGAGGAAATACATGGAATACAAATACCGATGCATTTCCTGTATTGGGCACTTCTGATATCGCAGTAGATCCTATTAATTCAAATAATTTATACCTAGCTACTGGTGATAGAGATGGACTTGATACTTATGGAGTTGGCATATATAAATCTATTGACGGAGGTTCAACTTGGTCCCCAAGTGGTCTATTTAATAACTTTGCTGACCAGTCATTTATAATTAATGCTTTAGAAATTGATCCACAACGAAGCAATGTAATATATGCTGGCTCAAATGGTGGTTTATATAAATCAACCGACTTTGGTAACACTTGGAATAAAGTGATAAATAGCACCGAGATAATGGAGGTAAAAGTTAATCCATTAGATACTAATACTGTATTTGCCGTAAGCAAAACCAGTTTTTATCGTTCACGTAACGGAGGAAATAGTTTTCAAACAATCTCCAACGGTATTAGCTCGTCACCAATAAGAATAGCAATGGATATTACCCCAGCAGACACAAGCAGAGTTTATCTCTTCTATGCGGAAAGTATCGCTAACAATTCTAAAATATATATTTCTAACAATGGTGGCAATAATTTTAGTGAATCTTTTAATTTTAGCACAAAAAATCTTCTTGGATACGAAGCTGATGGCTCTGACAATAGCAGCCAAGCTTATTACGACTTAGCAATAGCAGTTTCTAAAACTAATGCTAATAATATATATTTAGGAGGCATTAATGTATGGCACTCTACTGATGGTGGAAATTCATGGAATATCTCAACAAAATGGGAGTATAATTCAGAAGGAAAATATGCTCATGCAGATATACACTGCCTTGATTTCTATGGCAATACATTATTCTGTGGTTCTGATGGTGGCATTGCTAAAAATGTAAACAATAGCTCTTGGCAAAATCTTAGTAGCGGATTAAATATTTCTCAAATTTATAATTTTAGCAGTAGTACTGATGGACATAAAATTTCTATTGCTTGTCAAGATAATGGAATAAATGTATCTAGCAATGGAAAATGGACACACGTAATGGGAGCTGATGGTACTACTACAAAAGTTAATCCCATAGATTCTAGTATTGTTTTTCTAGCCGTTCAAAGTTGTGCCTTATTTCGCTCTGACTCAGGAGGAGATAATGCTGTATCTATTTTTAATCCCTCTGATTACTATTTGTTTGCGCCATTTATCACACCTATATCTTTATGTAAATCAGAACCTAATACTCTAGACATAGGTTTAGGTAATGTTTACAGAACTACTAATAATGGGGATTCTTGGACAAAGATTTCTACATTCAGTGATGGAAGTAATTGTAATGTTATTTCTACTGCTCCATCTAGTCCCAATTATATATATTTAGCAAAAATGAGTTCTTTTCATTATACCCATGATGGTGGTAATACTTGGCAAGAGGCAAGCGGTTTAGGTACAGGCATTATTACTGATATTGCTATATCAAATACTGATTCAATGAATATTTATGTTCTTAAAAGTTCTACAGATAGTAAGATATACCATTCAACAGATGGTGGTCAATCCTTTACGCAATTACCAAAAGTATTATCTAATATTTCAAGTAAAAAAATAGCTTTAGAAAATAAAGGTTCTAATGGAATTTATATCGCTACAGATTTGGGAATAAAATATACTAACGACAACCTAAGTAATTGGGTAAGCTACTCTGACCAACTACCTTTCGTGAAAATAACAGATATTGAGATTCTAAATAATAAAATTAGAGTTGCTACTTTCGGTCGAGGTGTTTGGGAATCCGATTTATATCTTACTACTAGCATCAAAACAAGTGATAATATCAATAACTATATCACTGTTTTTCCCAATCCTACTACTAACAGATTCACGATTTCATTAAAAGATAATAAGCTAACAATTAACGAAATAGAAATTTTCAATATCTCTGGCTCACATATCAAATCATACTCTCATGCACAACAAAACTATTCTATTAAAAATCTAGTAAATGGAATTTACTTTGTAAATATAAAAACTAACGAAGGTAATATTGTAAAAAGAATTATTAAAAAATAACACTCTATTTACAAATTATCCCAACATCTTTTTTAGCCTGTAGATGACCCAAGTCAGCAGCTTTTTGAGTGTCATCGCAGGCTCTTCTTTTATTCTTTAAAGCATAATAACAAGCTCCTCGTAAATAATATGCATCAGCATTTTTCTTTGCAGCAATACTTTTATTCAAATATTCTATGGCTTTCTCATACCTCTTCTGCTGAAACTGAATATCTCCAAGCATATACCATGCTTTCTCATTCTTATCATTTATCCGCACTACTCTTTGCAAATATGAAATAGCAGAAGAGCTCCTACCCTTTTTGATAGTTACTTCTGCTCTTAAAATTAGTGCCTCCTCATTCTTTGAGTTTGCACTTATAGCTTTCATTAAATCACGATCTGCAGCAGACAAATCTCCTTTTTCTATCTTACATTTTGCACTACTTATATAAACTGTATCTGTTCTAAGCTTAAAATGAGATATTAGCATATCAAAATCAGCAATTGCCTTTTCACAGTTTTTATTATTAATAAACAAATAGGCACGTCTTTCATAAGCCTTTTGGAAATCCGCATCAATACTAATTAGCTGTGTATAAGCATTAATAGCTTCATCAAAATTCTTCAAATACTCTAATTCAAAAGCCTTTTGATACAATGCATCTGTATTATTACTATTTAAAGAAAAAGCTTTTTCAAAATCCTTTAAAGCACTTTTATGTCTTCTAAGTTTCTGGTAATAAAGTCCTCTTTGATAATAAATTTTCGGATTCTTTGTACCATTATTTATTGCTTTTGAATAATCAGAAAATGCTAATTCACTTTTACCTTGTTTTTTATATATTTCCGCTCGCAAAAGAATTGCAGGCATAAAATCAGGCTTTATCTTTAAAACAAAATTCAAATCACAAAGTGATTTATTATAGTTTTCTTTATTCCAATAATGCTTTGCTCGATAATATCTTGCAGGCAAGTAATCCTTCTTCATTTTTAAAGCTGTATTAAAATCTGCTATTGCAGAATCTAGCTGCATCAATGCATCATAACATCTTGCTCTATAAGTATATGCTTCAAAATACCAATCATTTTTTGAAACTACATAATTAAACTTATGCTTAGCCTTTTCATACTCTTTTTCATTAAAGTACTTCTTTCCTAATCTATAGTAATCTTCAACATTCTGAGCTTTTAACCCTATAAAATTAATAAATAAAAATACTATAATAACAACTCTATTTGACATAATTATTTCCTTTGCATTCGTGGATGAAAACTTAAAATTGTTGAACGTAAATATTCTCTATCTAGGTGAGTATAAATCTCAGTAGTTGTAATCGACTCATGGCCAAGCATCTCTTGAACTGCTCGTAAATCAGCTCCTCTTTCTACCAACTCAGAAGCAAAAGAATGCCTAAAAGTATGAGGACTAATATTCTTTTTGAGTCCTGCTCTTTCTGCCAAGTCTTTTACTATAGTAAAAATCATGACTCTAGTTAAAGACTTCCCTCTTCTATTCAAAAAAACAAAATCTTCAAAACCTACTTGAATTTTCTGATGCACACGCACTTGATTAAGATATATATTAATCTGTTTTACAGCAGAATGACCTATTGGAACTAATCTTTCTTTACTACCTTTACCAACAACTTTAATAAAATCATCATTAAAATAAAGATTGCTAATTTTAAGATTAATTAGTTCAGAAACTCTTAATCCACAAGCATACAATGTTTCTATAATTGCTTTATTTCTTTCACCTTCAGCTTTACTAAGATCAATTGCTTGAATTAACTCTTCTATCTCTTCATTACTAATAACATCTGGCAACTTACGCCCAATCTTAGGCTGTTGCAATAATTCAGAAGGATCAGAAACTATTTGATTGCTTAAAAGCAAATACCTATAAAATGCTCTTATACCACTAATAAGTCTAGCCTGAGAGCTAGGCATCATTCCAATATCTACTATCCAAAAAATAAAATTTTGTAGGTCATCTAAAACTAGTTTATCTGGCTCAATTCCATTCTTTTCTATTTCACAATATTGTCTAAGTTTATTAATATCTCTTATATAAGATTCTGCAGAATTATCTGCCAATCCACGCTCAATACGTAAATAAGAGTCAAAAGACCTTATGGAAATATTCCAATTCAAAAAAGCAAGTTTTATAAATTAAACAGCGACATCATACTCTCTTAAAGCATCATTCAATGATGTTTTTAGGTCTGTTGATTCCTTACGTTTCCCAATGATTAAAGCACAGCCAACTTGATATTCTCCAGCAGGAAATTTTTTAGTATAAGTACCTGGAATAACAACCGAACGAGCAGGAACTCTTCCAATATACTCAATAGGTTCTATACCTGACACATCAATTATCTTTGTTGATTTAGTAATAACTACATTAGCTCCAAGTACAACTTCTTTCTCAAGATGAACACCCTCAACCACAATTGAACGAGAACCTATAAAACAATTATCTTCAATAATTACAGGAGCAGCCTGAACTGGCTCTAGGACGCCACCAATACCGACTCCACCGCTCAAGTGTACATTCTTACCTATTTGAGCACAACTTCCAACTGTAGCCCATGTATCAACCATTGTTCCTGCATCTACATAAGCTCCAATATTAACATATGAAGGCATCATTATTACACCTGAGGCCAAATATGATCCATAACGAGCAATGCCATCTGGTACTACGCGAACCCCAAGTTTATCAAAATCCTTTTTTAATGCTATTTTATCATGATATTCAAAAATTCCATTAGTTATTTTTTCCATTTTCTGAATAGGAAAATACAATATAACTGCTTTTTTTACCCACTCATTCACTTTCCACTCACCATTTCTTGGCTCAGCAGTTCTTAATTTACCTTTATCTAATAAATCAACTACTGCTCTAATAGTTTCTTTAACTTTATCATCTTTAAGCAATTCACGATTATCCCACGCTTGCTCTATTATTCTTCGTGTCTTATCCATTTCTATGTATATATTTTAGCAAAGATAATTTATTATAAAGTGTATTACATATAATAATTATTTAAAAAGTTATAAATTTTCCTCCTTACAATACTTATTATTAATTTTCATCATATCACCATTTAAATAACAAATATATGTATATTTGTAGATATTAAATAAAAATAATAATTACTCACTATTCTAAATCACAGATTATGAAAAAAATTATACTTATTTTAATTGCTATTTGGTCTATAAACCAGGTATATGGACAAGCATGGCTTGAGAATCTACCAAAAAATAAAACTGAATATTCATTTTACGACTATCAGAATGCCTTTAATACATATTGGCAACCATATAATCTAGATAAAAGTGGGTATTATTACGAAGAAGGAGTTAAGAAAAAGGCTATTGGATGGAAACAGTTTAAGCGTTGGGAATATTTAATGGAAAGTCAGATTAATCCTGAAACAGGTGAATTCCCAAGTCAATCTGCACAAGAAGTATATAATAATTTCAAACAAACAAATTCTTACCAAACACTTACTGGAACAGGAAATTCATGGACTTCATTAGGCCCATTCTTTCCAATTGTAGGAAGTAGTAGAGGTGTTGGAAGAGTCAATTGTATTGCTTTTCACCCCACAGATACGAATATTTTCTGGATTGGTGCTCCTTCAGGTGGATTATGGAAAACTACTGACAATGGTTCTAGTTGGACTTGTTTAACAGATAGTAATGATGTACTTGGTGTTTCAAGTATAATAATTCCTTCTGATTATGCTACCTCTAATACTATATATATAGGAACTGGTGACAGAGACGCATGGGATAATTTTAGTATTGGTGTATTAAAATCTACCGATGGAGGTGCAACATGGAATACTACAGGTATTAGTTATTCATTATCATCTAATAATATGATTAATAAAATGATTATTGACCCAACTAACAATAATACTATTATTGCTGCAACAAATAATGGAGTATATAAAACAATTAATGGCGGAACAACTTGGTCAACATTATTATCTACAATTAATTTTATAGACCTAGAATATAAACCAGGAAGCTTTTCAACTCTATACGGATCAACTATAAATGGTAAAATATACGTTTCAACAAATGGAGGCTCAACATGGACACAGAAACTAAGTGTTACAGGTGGGTACAGAATAGAAATGGCTGTTACAGCAAATAATTCATCAATAGTTTATGCCATAGTTTCAAATAGTAACTACGGACTGAAGGCCATATACAAATCTACAAACTCTGGTTCTACTTTTACTAGTAAATATAGTTCAACTAATCTTCTAGGATGGCATTCAGATGCAAGTGATGTTGGAGGTCAAGGATGGTACGACTTATGTATTGCTGTTTCCCCAACTAATTCAAATAAAGTGATTATTGGTGGCGTAAATTCTCATAGAAGTACTAATGGAGGTACCTCTTGGTCTTGTTCTAATTGTTGGACTTCTAGTACATATTACAATTCTGGCAATCACCCTGTTGCTCATGCAGATAAACATAACTTAAATTACCGTAGTAATGGCGATTTATTTGAGTGTAATGATGGAGGATTATTTGTTTCTACCGACAATGGTGCAACATGGACAAATAAATCGAATGACCTAGCTATTAGTCAGATGTACAAACTTAGCACTTCAAAAACCGTTTCTACTGAAACAATAACTGGACTTCAAGACAACGGAACTAAATTACTATCGGCAGGTACATGGAGCGATGTAAAGAGTGGTGATGGTATGGAATGCTTAATAGATTATGTTGATGTAAATACTCAATACGGATCTTATACTAATGGTCAAATTAGTCGAACAACAAACCATTGGGCAAGTGCAATAGATATTGAACCTTCTGCCGCAGGTAATGGCGCTTGGGTTACACCTTATATTATTGACCCTAATACTCATACTACAATATATGCTGGATATTCTAATGTTTGGAAATCAACAAATAAAGGAACAAGTTGGACTCAAATATCTAATATGAATTCTAGTAATAAACTAAAATCATTAGCTATCTCTCCATCAAATACTTCTGTTCTATATACTGCTGACGATAATCATATTTGGAAAACTACAAATGGTGGTACATCTTGGACTAATGTAACAGGATTTATTCCTGTATCTACTTCTAATATAACATACATAACTGTTAAAAGCACTGATCCAAATACAGTATGGATTACTTTAAGTGGCTATAATTCTAACTGTGTTTATAAGACAACTAATGGAGGAACATCTTGGAGTAATTTTTCAACAGGTTTACCAAGTATACCTATGCATTCGATTGTACAAGACACTACCGTTTCAACAAGTGATATACTTTATGTAGGAACTCAACTTGGTGTATATTTTAAAGATGGTACAAACAGTTGGCAAGAATACAACCCTAGCTTACCTAAAGTGAGAATTGGCGAATTAGAAATTTATTACGATACTCAATCTCAAAATAATAAACTTAGAGCTGCTTCTTACGGTAGAGGACTATGGGAAATTAGCTTATATGCTGCTGGTGCAAGTGCACCATTAACTGATTTTGGCCCAACTAATAAAACTATATGTACTGGTGATACTATTTTATTTGCTGATTCTTCATCATTTTCTCCAACATCATGGTATTGGGTATTTACTCCAAGTAATGTTACATTTGTAAATGGTACAAGTGCTAGTTCTCAAAATCCTGAGGTAAAATTCCCTAATGCTGGTTATTATAATATTAGTCTAACTACTACAAATGGAAATGGTAGTAACACCAAAACTGTTAGTAATAGTGTAAAAGTTGGTGGCTTTCAAACTCCATTTATCGAAGATTTTGAAACAACATCTACTACTCTATCAAATTGGAGAATTAGCAATCCTGATAATTTATCTAGTTGGGTTTTAGCAAATACATCAGGAAATGGTAGTAGTGTAAGATCTGCTTCTATGAATTATTATAGTAACAATCACGCAGGACAAAGGGATGGTCTTATTAGCCCTATCTTGAACTTAAGCACATTGGCAACTGCTAGTCTACAATACAAACATGCTTACACAAGATATAGTACATCTTCAACAGATTCACTAATTATATATATTTCAGGAAACTGCGGTTCTACCTGGACTAGATTAGCCTCTTATGGTGAAGGAGGAACAGGAAATTTTGCAACTGCCCCAAATACAACATATACTCAAAGTTCAAACTTTATTCCTGCCTCTGCCAGCGACTGGTGTGGTTCGAGTATAGGTGCAGACTGTGATTCAATTGATATTAGCTCTTATGCTGGTAATGACAATATAGTAATAGCTTTCCAAGGATATGACAACTATGGTAATAATCTTTTTATCGATGATATTAATATCTCTGGCTCTACTACAACTACTTTAACTGCTTCTTATACAGTTCCTTCATCAACAATATGTTCTGGAGTACAAACTACATTCACTAATACATCGCTAAATGCAACTTCATACACTTGGAAAGAAAATGGAACAGTAATCTCAACCTCCCAGAATTTAATTAGAACATTTACTATAGGAGGAAATTATACAATAATGCTAATTGCTAGTAATGGAACAACAACTGATTCTACAAGTCAAGTTATCACAGTTAACCCTTCCCCTACTCAAGCAGCTACACCAACTGGCCCTTCTGCTATTTGTACAAATAGTTCAACAACATCTAACTATATAACAGCTGGTTCAACTTCTGCACTTAGTTATATTTGGACTCTAAGCCCATCAACAGCAGGAACAATTAGTGGAAGTACAACTAACGCAGTGGTTACGTGGTCAAGCACTTATTCTGGAGCAGCATACGTACAAGTTAAAGGAACAAATACCTGCGGAAGTGGACTGAATTCTGATTCTATAGTCATTAATGTAAGCTCAATACCAGCTGCAGCATCTACACCAACAGGAACAAGTGAGTTATGTATAAATCCTGTAAATACAACATACAATGTTACACCTATCACTAATGCAAGCACATATCAGTGGACATTAAGTCCTTCTAACGCTGGAGTAATAACTAATAACGGAGTTAGTGCAATTGTAGATTGGAATAATACATTTACAGGTAGTTCAACAATTACTGTTATGGGATCAAATAACTGTGGTAATGGTGCTTTATCAACAGCATTAAATGTTGACATTAATGAAATACCAGGTTCTTCTTCTACACCTTCAGGGCCCAATAATCTATGTAAGAATAGTTCTAATTCAAATTATACTATTAGTCCTACTAATTTTGCAACTTCATATAACTGGGATATTTCACCTTCATCTGCAGGAACTATTATAGGAAATGGTACTACTGTTGTTATTAATTGGAATAATAGCTTTGTGGGACAAACTAATATTAAAGTTGCAGCAACTAATAATTGTGGCTCTGGCCCTTACTCAAATAATTATGGTGTTATGATTAATAATACTCCTCCTGTGCCAACAATTACCAGATCTTTTGATACTTTATTTTCTTCAAGTAGTAGTGACAATCAATGGTATCTTTCTAACAATGCAATTAATGGAGCAACAAATTATTATTACATAACCAATAGTAATGGCAACTATTATGTAAAAGTTACTAATAGTAATGGGTGTAGTAGTAATTCTGCAAACTATTACTATAATAGTGTTGGAATAAAAAATTCTGATATTGCAAGTTCTATAAAGATATTCCCTAATCCAACTAATGACATAATTAATATTAGTGGTGAGAACATTAATAGCATTATAGTAATGGATATTCAAGGCCAAAAAATAAATGAGTATAATAATTCCTCAAAAAGTAAAAATATTGTAATTGACCTTAGTTCTAATTCTTATGGAGTATATCTCTTAAAGATTATTACAAAAGATGGCATTCTCTTAGAGAAAGTAATACTTGAATAAATGATATCAAAATAATTAATTATTTAATCCCCTATCTGTAAAGCAATTAGGGGATTTTTTTATAACAAAACTATGTTAGTAAAACATATATTGACACTACAAATAATATTGTATATGTCGATATCTTTGAATTACTATTAATTATAGCAAAAATAAATGCCAGCACAGTTTTATACTTATTTAGTTTATTTGTTTTATACCGTTTCTGGTATACAGTTCTTTTTTCTAATAATAATATTTGGTAGATTATTGTTTTTTAATAAGCAAAAAGTTAACTCAGAAAATATTAAAAAAGGACTGAGCATTATTATTACGGCTAGAAATGAATATTATAATCTTAAGAAATTTTTACCAAACATTCTAGAGCAAGATTATCCTGAATACGAAGTTATTGTTGTAAATGATGCATCAACAGATGACACTGATTTTATACTACAAGAATTAAAATCTAAATATCCTCATCTAAATTACTTTACGGTACAAAGTGGCATTAATTTCTTTCATGGAAAAAAATTCCCCCTCTCTGTTGGAATAAAATCAGCAAAATACGAAACAATACTACTTACTGATGCTGATTGTGCACCATCTAGTGATCAATGGGCAAAAGAAATGGTAAGTGCATATGAAGACAATATAGAAATTGTTCTTGGTTATGGAGCTTATGAAGAACAAAGAGGCTTCCTTAATAAATTAATACGTTATGACACTATTAGAGTAGCTATTACATATTTATCATTCGCTAAATGGGGAATGCCTTATATGGGTGTTGGTAGAAACCTATCTTATAAAAAAGATCTGTTTTTTAAACAAAATGGATTTCTTTCACATTATAGAATTGCTTCTGGTGATGACGACTTATTTATTAATAAGGCAGCAAATAGAAAAAACACAAGAATTGCTTTAAGTCCCAATTCAAAGACAATTAGTATTCCTGAGAAATCATTTAAAGATTGGTTTAATCAGAAAAGAAGACATTTCTCAACAGGAAAAAATTACAAAATTTGGCATTTAGTATTGCTAGGATTATGGGAAAGTAGTAGTTTTTTGTTTTTAATTACATTATTTTTAATTATTTACAATAAATTAATCCTTCTTCAAAGCCTTGTTATTATTGGATTGTGGATAATTACTAAGCTAATTGTTACAAAAAAATTTATGATTTTACAAGAGGAAAATAAATTATTATTACTTTCGCCGCTGTTAGAAACTATAATTGTGACACTTGGAGTCATAATTAATTTATCAAACATGCTATTAAAACAACGTAAATGGAAATGAATCCAAACTTTACGGAAAAGGCTAAACGTGACTATCTTCTTATTCGCTCAGCAATAGATGAGAATGATAGAAATGCTTATGCAGAGCTCATGTATAATTATAGAGATTCTATATATTTCATGTTGCTAAAAATGACTAATAATAAAGATGATGCCGAAGATTTAACAATTGAAGCTTTTGGTAAAGCCTTTAAAAAATTGGAGCAATATACTCCTGATTATGCATTTAGCACATGGTTATTTAAGATTGCCTCTAATAATTGTATTGATTTTATTCGAAAGAAAAAACAAAGAGTTTACTCCTTGGATAAAGATTACCAAGATGAACCAGGAACCAAAATGGCTTCCCGTATTCCATCAACAGTACTTGATCCAGAAGAAGAATTAATCAAATCACAAAAAATTAAGTATATGCGTGCATTGGTTGAAAAACTAAAGCCACATTATCGTATCTTAATTGAACTTCGCTATTTCAAAGAATATTCTTATGAAGAAATAGCTGATGAATTAGATTTGCCACTTGGAACAGTTAAAGCAAAGCTATTCAGGGCAAGAGATTTGCTATTCAACATTCTACAAGCTTCAAACACAGGAATTTAATTCTTTCACTCTTTTTTAGCTCTCCCCTATTATTTATGCGCGCAATAAAGCATAAAAGAGTATTTTTGCGCCTTAATTTTATCATTTATGTCAAATCTGAAAGAAATAAAACGAAGACGTACTTTTGGTATCGTTTCGCATCCTGATGCTGGAAAAACTACTCTAACTGAAAAATTACTTTTATTTGGGGGAGCTATTCAAGAAGCTGGTGCTGTAAAAAGTAATAAGATAAAGAAAACTGCTACTTCCGATTGGATGGAAATAGAACGTCAAAGAGGAATTTCTGTTGCTACTTCAGTAATGGCTTTCAATTATAGAGATCATAAAATTAATATCCTTGACACACCTGGTCACCAAGATTTTGCTGAAGATACTTTTAGAACATTAACTGCTGTTGACTCTGTAATAATTGTTGTAGATGCTGCTAAAGGGGTTGAACCTCAGACAAAAAAACTAATGCAGGTTTGTAGAATGAGAAAAACTCCTGTAATAGTTTTCATTAATAAAATGGACAGACCGGCACAGGATCCTTATGATTTACTTGATGAAATTGAAGCTCAACTAGAAATTGAAGTACGACCACTTAGCTGGCCAATAAATGATGGCCCTGAATTTAGAGGTGTTTATAATATATATGATTCAAAGCTTGTTCTTTTTAATGCTAATGAAAAAATTGAACAACATAATTCAGTACTCTTTACCAATATTAATGACCCTGAAATTGAAGAATATATTGGTGAAGATGCATTACAACTTAGAGAAGACCTTGAATTGGTTGATGGAGTTTACCCTGAGTTTGATACTAAAAAATATTTAGCAGCAGAAGTTGCTCCTGTATTTTTTGGTAGTGCGTTAAATAATTTCGGAGTAAAAGAATTATTAGATTGTTTTGTTGACATAGCTCCTTCCCCACTTCCCATTGAAACAGAAGAAAGACTTGTAAATCCTGAGGAAGATAAATTTAGTGGTTTTGTTTTTAAGATTCATGCTAATATGGATCCAAATCACAGAGATAGAATAGCTTTTGTAAAAGTATGTTCTGGTACTTTTAAA
>Ga0256827_10001843_pt1 | contig 13717 bp, 17 predicted proteins | sample CV84metaG_FD_185977 | JGI IMG/M metagenome (GOLD analysis project Ga0256827, IMG submission 185977) | Hydrothermal vent microbial communities from East Pacific Rise, Pacific Ocean - CV84 | ecosystem: Environmental > Aquatic > Marine > Hydrothermal vents | place: Pacific Ocean: East Pacific Rise... | reverse complement strand
ACACTTTTTTAGCTAGAAAACAGGCGAGGAACTATAAACATCTCCCCGTTAAAGTCAAACCAGATTCCTTAACAGCTTTCTTAAAATCCCACTTAAAAAATTCGCTTATCCGTTATTGCAACAATTCGTTATCAGAAAAATCTCTGGACAAAGGGGACATATTGGACGAATCGGACAGATCATCTTTTTTTTGGGCTTGGATTTGGGTATTTATCCAGCTCCGCAGGAGCAACCAGAGAGAAATAAAAAGAGACAAGAAGACCTGGGAAAAGGGTGAAAAAGGTTCACAGCTCCATCTTTAGATGGTCTACGTTTTTAACAACCCAAAGGCAACCCGTGCTCCGCAACTCTTCACACAAAATAGGATTTAATGGTGGATGAGGTGTCCTTTCGTTATTTTGTTTAAAAAAAATGGTTTTCTACCAATTTGTCTAAATGATGACAATATCGAAATTTTATGCCCCCCTCTGCAAAATAGTATTGTTAAACCAACCCCTATAATTCCAACCAAGGTAGCAATCATTATTAAACTCATTTCTCTTTTTGATAGAGTATTCAAAAGAACAACCCCGAGAACAATCGAACTTATCAAAACAATTAAACTGAGAAACAAAATTCCAAATCCGACATTTGAAAGCAAATACCCCAAACCATTCATAAATTTAACTTTTAAAGCACAGCGTTTACATAAATTGTGGTGGGTTGCAAAATATTGAACCATTGATTCAGAATAAAACACTCCGATACTAGATCCTGCCAATGTACCCAACACAGAACCTAATACCGTGGATACTGTGCTAAAATATGCCTTCCATTCAAATATATAAGGAGAAACCTTCTTTTTACTTGAGCATATTTCACAAACGTCTGTTACGTCACGAGAATATTTATAACCCATAAATTCAGCATAAAAATGTAACGCTTCACTCTTATTAGAAAAGTGCGGATACAGATTCTTCAACGAATCATTACTTTTACAAATATCGACAGGAGTTTCTTTATTCATAATTTACACAACCAATTACAAGACATATTTTAATAACAAACCCGCTCTTTAAAAATCCTGCACTAATCCCCACTCGTTGATTTACAAATAATTAATCAATTCATAAAGAGACAATCTAAACCTCTATTTTGTCAAAGTCACGAGAATCTAGATCTTTTTTACCACCCGCCACGCTAAAGGATCGCTTTGCTTTAAGCAGAGGAAGGGGGGAGCAAAAACCGCCCTCTTATTTGATTTCGATTTTATCGGTAGATGTTCCGACGATTACCCACTTTGACTACGCAAATAACAAGATTTTCATCTTCAATAGAATAGAGAATCCGACAATTCCCTTGACGCAAACGATATCTCTCTTGCCCGGAAAGTTTTTTTGATTGAGAAGGTCGTGGATTTTCAGCAAGCTTTTGAATGGCTAAAAGGATTCGAGTTACATCTTTTTTTGGAATTTTCCTAAGATCCTTTGTAACGGACTGCTTGATAATAATCTTATACGATTTCATCAAGCTTTAGCTCCTTCACAAAATCCTCAAAATTAAGAGAGGGTTCATCCTTTCGCTTCTCAAATATTGCAAGGTCATTTGCATCTTCCATAAGCTCATTACGTATTGCGTTGTTGATAAGTTCCGATACCGAGAGGGAGGTCTCTATCGATTGAAGTCGAAGTGCTTTATGTAGAGTTGGATCAAGATAGACGGTAGCTCTTTTTGTTCGTGTTCTCATATTTTGTCTCCATGTATGGTCACGAAAGCAACAACATAACATCATAACGTCAACGTGTTTTCCTAAAAGAAAGGTCTTTTTTATCCGCAAAAACTCGCAAAAAGAGCGCTAAACAAATGCCCTGCAAAATGACTTCGGCGAAAAAAGATCTACCCCCTAACAGGTGTCAAGTTTTTGTATTACGTTCTGCCTGGGACATTATTTTCTAATGCCGCAAGGATTTATTAGAAAGAGAAATTGGGGACAAGGAAAAGAGGGGTTGTTTGAGTCTGTCCCTATATAACTTTAATCACGAAATACACTAAACACACGAAAATCAGAATGGTATTTTATTAAGCATGGAACACATTGCCTTGGAGCGAAGCGTAAAGATAATTTTCGAAGAAAATAGGCGAAGCCGGTTCATTGGAACGAATTCTGATAATAAGTAACAGATAACGGATAACTAACTTGAATTTTGAATTTATTTAGGATGTAGAAAATAGTGCATTTTTACCCTCGAATAGGGACGGTGGGGTTAAGAGGTGTTGAATCGAAGTATCGGTGATATTCTTCAAGTGCATAGCGGTCGGTGCAACCTGCCACATAGTCGCAGACGGTTCGCCAAAGACCTTCTTCTTCCAGACGTGCCTGCGCTTTTTTTCCCATGGTTTCGGGGTGTGCAATGTAGTGCAAAAAGAGCTTTCGCATGGTTTGAACGGCCTCTTTTGTGGCGTCTGCAACCGAGTGATGAAAGTACATATTTTTAAACATAAAGGCGGTAAATTCAGAGAGAATCTCTTGCATTTGAGTGCTGAAAATAACCATCCGTTCGGGGGCTTGCATGACGTCTCGAAAGCTGTTCGGAGTGTGTTTTTTTAGATTTTTTTGTGTTTGTTCGATGACGTCAATTACTTGGAGTTCAAATAGGTTTCGGATGGTGGCCCGGATCCATTGATCTTGTGTAAGGTTGGGGTAGCGGTCTTGCGTGGCTTTTTTGGCTTGGCGCCAAAATTCGGTTTGGTCTAGTTGCTCTACGGTAATTATTCCGGCTTCGAGGGCGTCGTCTACATCGTGGGCGTGGTAGGTCATGTCGTCTGCAATGTCGGCAATTTGTGCTTCGATGGTTTGGTGGGGTCCAATGGGATGACCGTCGAGTTTTGCATTTTCGATGTGGGCTTCGTGTTTAAGCAGTCCTGCACGCACTTCCCATGAGAGGTTAAGGCCTTTGAAGGCGGGATAAGGCGATTCAATAATCTCTACCCAGCGAAGGCTTTGAAGGTTGTGGTCGAATCCGCCGTGGTTTTTCATAAGGTCGTCTAAAGCGTGTTCGCCTGCATGACCAAACGGGCTGTGCCCGATGTCGTGTGCCAGACAGATGCATTCGGTTAAATCTTCGTTTGCTTGAAGAATGCGTGCGAGTGTTCGTCCGACGGCGGCCATTTCCATGGTGTGAGTTAGACGGGTTCGGTAGTGATCTGCTGTGCCGTTCACAAAAACTTGTGTTTTGTATTCCAGGCGTCGAAAGCATTTACTGTGTAAGATGCGGTCTCGATCGCGCGAAAAACAGGATCGAAAAGGATGTTTGGTTTCAGAAAATTTGCGACCTAATGTTTTGGCACTTCGCACGGCATAGGGTGCAAGCATGTGGTTTTCGATCTCTTCCCAACTGGTTCGTGTATTACTCATAAAAATCACGCATTTTTAATAATATTTTTTAATTCGGTGTAGGCGAGTTCCAAATCGTCGTTCACAATTTCATAGCCATATAGCCGGGCCTGTTCGATCTCTTTTTTCGCATTTTTTAACCGTTTTTGAATCACGTCTTCGGCATCTGTTCCTCGGCCTCGCAACCTTTTTTCAAGCTCTTCGAGCGAGGGGGGAAGGATAAAAATGTCGATAAATCCTTTTCGAATGGGGTGGTTCGCATCGAACCCTTTTATGGCGTTTCGGATTTGCTCAACACCTTGCACGTCAATGTCGAGCAAGATATGCTTTCCCTGTTCCATGGTGTAAAGAACAGTGTCTTCTAAGGTACCGTAATAGTTTCCGTGCACCTTGGCATATTCCAAGAACTCGCCTTTTTTTATTCTTGATTTAAACTCTTTTTTTGAGAGGAAATAGTAGTGTTCTCCATCTTTTTCATCTCCCCTTGGTGCTCGCGTTGTGCAAGAAATGGAGTAGACAATATTTGAAAAGTCGTGCACCAATTTGTCACAAAGTGTACTTTTTCCTGCACCAGAAGGTGCTGAAATGGCTAGCATAAGTGGTTTTAATTTTTTCATAAAATCCCCCGTTGTTATTCAATATTTTGGACTTGTTCTCGAATGCGCTCAAGTTCGGTTTTAAATAAAACCACTTGGTTGGTAATTTCAACTTCGTTTGCTTTTGAGCCAATCGTATTAATTTCGCGAAAGAGTTCTTGGCAAAGAAAGTCGAGCGTACGCCCCACCGACTCTTTGGCACGAAAAAGTTTGCGTGCTTGAGAAAGGTGGCTTTTCAGCCGAACCAGCTCTTCGCTAATATCGCACCGATCGGCAAACAGTGCAATTTCTCGTAAAATGCGATCGTCATTCGCCAGATCCCCAAGTTGAGCCTCTTTAATTCGGGCAAGCAACTTTTCGCGATAGCGGGTTGTGGTGTTTTTTGAAAGCGTTTTAATTTCTTTTATATACGATTCAAGCAGATCCACGCGGCGGCGTAGATCTGCTTCTAACATTTTCCCTTCAGCAAGGCGCATCTTTTCTAAATTTTGCAGAGCAATCTCCATCGCTTTTTCGACCACAGCACTTACCGCTTCCACATCCCAATCATCCTGCTTGGTTCCAATCAACCCTTTTATCCTAAGCAAGCTCTCTGCACTTAAAGTGTCGGGCAAATTTAACTGCTTAGCGGTGGCTCGCACAACTTTGATGTACTCGTGAGCGAGTACTTCATTGATGGCAACCGAATGGGCATTTTCATCGGCTTCCACCCGAATTACGCCAGAGATTCTGCCCCGCGAAAACGCCTTGCGTACCAAGCCTTGAACCAGCGCATCTAGCATCATTAAATTACGCGGTAGCACAAGATTGACGTCCAGCTGTTTTCGGTTTACCGAACTCATCTCTATCGATACTTTCCACATCTTGGTTGATGCGCTTCCCGCACCAAATCCCGTCATACTTCGTAAACTCATTGCTCTTACCTCTTGTAAAAAAAGATAAAATCTAGAATTTTAGTCCATATGTCACGCATTTTAACAAAAGATGGTTCAGTTGTTGTTTCCGAAGTTCTCTTCGCCGAGACGCTTTCCGCCCGTATGAAAGGGCTTCTTGGTCGAAAAAATCTGCCCGCCAACACCGGAATGATCATCCGACCCTGTCGAAGTATTCACATGTGGTTTATGCAATTCCCCATCGATGTTGCCTTCCTTAACCCCGAATTACACATTTTAAAAATCGTTCCCAATCTACGACCTTGGCAAATAGCAATTGCTCCCCGCAAAACAACCACCGTACTTGAAACCGCCGCAGGAACCCTGAAAAACTGCTCTGTTGGCGACCCCCTTTTCATTAAAGGAGAAATATGAACACTCAACTTTTAGCCTGGATTCAAAGTGCTGGTATTTTTCTGCTCGCACTCATCTGTTTTTTTTTAGGAAAACAAATTTCAACATGGTCAGGACGAAAATGGATGTGGGGATTTTTCATTCCATTTTTCGGAATAGTTTTAATGCTTATCCCTCGTTATAATCCCTCTTTCGAAACCGTCATTCCATTCAAATGGATTATGAAAGGTCGCTCCGAATTTGTTTGGATCACCCCTATTTGCGCCCTTTCATTAAGCACCTTACTCTTTCAATTAAAACACAAAAGAGAACAATTCATCATCACAATCTTCATCCTCTTTTTTATCAGTTATTTTTCAATTGCTCCGTTTTTAATGCCCGTTTTCGCCTATCAAAAACTAACCCATTTAAAAACCAAGATCGACTCAAACGGAATCTGTCTTCAAGAAACCGACTACACTTGTGGTCCTGCAGCAGCCGTCACCTTACTAAGTCAATATAACATTACAGCATCTGAAGGCGACCTTTCCATCGCAGCCTTCACAACCCGAATGGCAGGAACCCCACCTGATTTACTCTGCGAAGCTATTCAAAAAAAACATGGAGTTACTGCTCACGTTCAATACAATTTAACGCTAGAAAAGATAAAAAACAAAACACCCTTTCTGGCTATCATCAAATATGCCCCCCTCGTTGATCACTACGTAGTTGTCTTTAAAATTACAGACACACAGGTTTTTTTAGGTGATCCTTTAACCGGAAAAAGATCTTGCCCTCGAAACGAATTTTTAGATCAATGGCGACGCGTCGGGGTTTGGATAACCCCTTAATATATACACAGGAAATAAAAAAATGATTACCATTCAAAACAAAACCCACTCAGCCACCATAAACCCCCTTGGTGCAGAACTCACATCATTTAAAAACCGACAAACCCAAGAAGAATATATTTGGCAAGCCGACCCCACCTATTGGGGAAAATCAGCCCCCGTCCTCTTTCCTATTACAGGACTACTAAAAAATAAAAACCTTACAATCCAAGGAAAAACATACCCCATGCCCAAACATGGATTTGCCCGAGAACAAACCTTTACCACCCTAAACCAACAAAAAGAACGCGTCCTTTTTGAACTCAAAGCCAACAAAAAAACAGACGCCGTTTATCCTTACGACTTTTCCCTCCAAATTGAATTTAAACTCTCAAATCAACAGCTCGAAGTAAACTACACCATCATCAACCTCGATAAAAAAGAGCTTCTTTTTTCCATCGGATCCCACCCCGCCTTCGCTCTTGACCTAATCAACCACCGTCTGAGCGATTATTACATCGAATTTAGCCAACCAGAAACCCTCGACCTATTTGGACTAACCAACAATCTATTTACAAAAAAACAGAGTCGCTTTTTAGACCATGCACAAACCATTCCCCTCAACAAACAGACCTTCGATGACGATGCCCTCATGTTTAAAAATATCCAATCTAAATATATCACCATTAAACGAAAAAATTCTGACTGGTTTTTGCAACTAGATCGACGTAATGTTCCACATCTTGGGATTTGGGCAAAACCAAATGCCCCATTTGTCTGTATCGAACCCTGGATGAGTTACAACGATGCCGCCGACAGCGACGGAACCCTTGAAAACAAACCCGGCATCGAGCGTCTTCCTGCAGGCACATCCTTTCTTTCTGGATACACCATCACAGTTAAATAATCTATTTTGGAAAGCATCTTGATTTTATAGGGGGTTGTACGTAGGGTGGTTTTTTTAAGGAAAATCCGTGAGAGTGGAGTGTTTTATGATGAAGATGGTTGGTCGGTTTGTTTTTGTTGTGTTGTTGATGGGGACGATTGCGCAGGCGACGCCGAAGCCTGCTACGTTTTGTCGATTTGTCCCAGAGCGGAAGGATGATTTTGCGTGGGAGAATGATAAGGTTGCTTTCCGTGTGTATGGTCCGGCGCTGAAGAGTGCAAGTGAGGATAGCGGAATTGATTGCTGGTTGAAGCGGGTTGATTATCCGATTGTTAATAAGTGGTATCGAGAGTCGGAGACGCTGAATAAGTCGTACCATAAAGATCATGGCGAGGGATACGATGGTTATAAGGTGGGCTCGAGTCGGGGCTGTGGTGGTTTGGGTTTGTGGATAAATGGGGAGCTTAAAACATCGAACGTCTTTACGAAGTGGAGGATTGTGAAGTGTACGGATGCGAAGTCGGAGTTTGTTTTGACGTATGAGTGGACGGTTGGTGCAGATGTATATAAGGAGGAGAAGCGGATTTCAATTTTATTGGGGGATCGTCTGTTTAAGGTGGTCTCGACGTTTTGGAAAAATGGATCGTTGGCGCTGAAGCTTCCTGTTGCGGTGGGGGTGGCTCGTCATGCGGGTGCTGCAGTTGTCTCGAAGGATTTGAAGCGGGGCTGGGTTGCGTGTTGGGAGTTGATTGACGGCTCTGGGCTGGGAACGGCGGTGGTGATGAATCCGACAAATATGAAAGAAGTGGTTGTGAAAAAAGATCATGTTTTGTTGATTACGAGTACGGATGGGAAGGGTCAGGTTTGTTATTATGCTGGATATGGATGGGCGCGTGCGGGAGAGATTAAGACGTTGGCGGAGTGGCAAGCGTATCTAACACAATTTGCGATGAAAAAGTTTAAAAAATAAGGAATGGAAAGATGAATGTACGATATACAGTTGGAAAAAATGAATATAAACGGATGACGACTGCTGAGTTGCGTGAAGCGTTTTTGGTGGATTTGTTTGAGTGTGGGAAATTAAATTTGCTTTATTGCGAGGTGGAGCGTGCGATTACTGGGGCGGCGGTTCCTGTGGATGCGGCGTTGGTGTTGGAGGCGGGAAAGGAGTTGGCCGCAGATTATTTTTGTCAGCGTCGTGAAGTGGGTGTTTTGAATATTGGTGCCACGGGAACGGTTACGGTGGATGGTGAAATTTTTGAAATGGAAAATTTGGACGGGCTCTATATTGGGCGGGGTGCAAAGGAGATTTCTTTTACGAGTGTGGATTCTAAAAATCCGGCGCGATTTTATTTGTTAAGCTATCCGGCACATACCACGTTCCCTACGAAGCAGGCGAAAAAAGCGGATGCGAATGCCATTGAGTTGGGCTCGTTGGAGGATTCGAATAAGCGGGTTATTTATCAATATATTCATGAGAAGGGGATTCAAAGTTGTCAGTTGGTTATGGGCTTTACCGTCATGGAGCCGGGTAGTGTTTGGAATACGATGCCGTGCCATACGCACGAACGCCGGACGGAGGTTTACCTCTATTTTAATCTGGCTGATGATGCGCGGGTTTTCCATTTTATGGGCCCGGCCGATGAGACGCGGCACTTGGCGGTGTCGGATGGTCAAGCGGTGATTTCTCCGATGTGGTCGATTCATTCGGGATGTGGAACGCGTGCATATACTTTTTGTTGGGGCATGGGTGGAGAAAATCAGCGGTTCGATGATATGGATCATATTGCAATTTCGGATCTTAAGTAGGGGAAGGGCGATGGTTTTGGATCAATTTAATTTGCGTGGAAAGGTGGCGTTGGTAACGGGTTGCAAGCGAGGAATTGGAAAGGCGATGGCCGAGGCGCTGGCGGAGGCTGGCGCTGATATTATTGGAGTAAGTGCTTCGCTTGAATCTTCGGGAAGTGTAATTGAAAAAGAGGTGCTGGCTCGGGGCCGAGCTTTTAAGGGATATGCTTGCGATTTTTCGGATCGGATGGCTTTGCACGCTTTTATTGAGCAGGTAACGACGGATTTTCCGCAGATTGATATTTTGGTGAATAATGCCGGAACTATTTTACGAGCTCCTGCCGCTGAGCATTCTGATGCGTTTTGGGATAAGGTGTTGGAGGTGAATTTAAGTGCGCAGTTTGTTTTGAGTCGAGAGTTGGGAAAGCGAATGATTGAACGTGGTGGTGGGAAGATAATTTTCACGGCATCCTTACTTACGTTCCAAGGAGGGATTACTGTTCCTGGGTATGCAGCAAGTAAGGGCGGGATTGGCCAGTTGGTTATGGCGCTTTCGAATGAATGGGCGAGCCAAGGGGTGCAGGTAAATGCAATTGCGCCGGGCTATATTGCCACCGATAATACGCAAGCTTTGCAAGATGATCCCGAGCGAAATGCGGCCATTTTGGGACGAATTCCTGCCGCTCGGTGGGGACAACCGGAAGATTTTAAGGGGCCTGTTGTGTTTCTTGCTTCCTCTGCTTCTGACTATATGTCGGGGCATACAATGGTTGTTGATGGCGGCTGGATGGGGCGTTAGATTTTTTGGGTTTAGTGTCTGTTTTTTAAAAAGATACGATTTTGATTTAGAGCCCCAGCGGGTTTTTGGTAACGTGCCTTCTGTATCTTTTTAATAGAGGAATGAGGATGGATTTAGATCTTTTACGAAAAAAAATTGATCAGCTGGACGAGGAGATTATCCGCTTGTTAAATGAGCGGATTCGTGTGGTTTTAAAAATTGGCGAGGCCAAAAAAGCAGAAGGCGGAGAAATTTATGTTCCAGCACGGGAACGCGCGGTTTTTGAAAAAATAAAGCAACTCAATAAAGGACCACTTCCGGCGGAGTCGGCGCATGCCATTTATCGCGAAATTATGTCGGCGGCGCTGTCGCTGGAGACCGATATGAAAATTGCATATTTGGGGCCAGAAGCGACGTTTACACATCAAGCAGCTCGAAATAAATTTGGCGTAAGTGTGGATTATATTCCAACTGGAACCATCAGCGAAGTATTTGCAAAAGTGCAAAATAGATCGGTTGATTACGGGGTGGTTCCTGTGGAAAATTCAACGGAAGGTGCTGTAACACACACGTTTGATCAGTTTGCTACCACCCCGTTAAAAATCTGCGCAGAGATCTATTTGCCCATTTCGTTGACCTTGCTTTCGAATGAACCGAAAGAAAATATATCGCTGATTTTTAGTAAACAAGAGGTGTTTGGTCAGTGCAGAAGCTGGCTGAATAATAATATTGCAAACGTAAAATTATCGCCGGTGGAAAGTACAACAAAGGCTGTTCAATTGGCGATGGAAACCCCTGGTGCGGCAGCGATTGCAAGCACGATGGCTAGTGATATTTATAATATTGATATTTTGGCAAAAGATATTCAGGATATTCAGGGAAATACCACTCGATTTTTAGTGATTGCTCCCACTCATGGAGCGGCTACGGGTCACGATCGAACATCAATTGTGTTTGGTGTGAAACACCGAGTAGGTGCGTTGTACGATGCGTTGGCGGTGTTTAAAACCGATCAAATTAATATGAGTAAAATCGAGTCGCGACCGAGTCGAAATAAGGCGTGGGAATATTTCTTTTTTGTGGATGTAGATGGACACATCGACGATCCGCCCGTGGCACGTGCGCTAGAGGAGTTACAGGAGCACTGTTCGATGATTACAATTTTGGGATCGTACCCAAAAGCAGATTTTTAACGGATTAAAATAAGGATAACTATGAGTGCAAAAATAATTGATGGAAAACAGGTTGCTGAGGATATTCGCGCAGAGTTAAAGGCGGAGGTTGCCGAGCTTAAAAAACAAAACATTGTTCCAGGACTAGGCGTGATTTTGGTGGGTGCTGATCCGGCATCACAGTCGTATGTAACAGCAAAAGAGCGGGCCTGCGAAAATATTGGAATTTATTCTGACGACAATCGTTTGCCAGCAGAAACCTCTCAAGAAGAATTGCTTGCTTTGGTGGAAAAAATGAATGCGGACCCAAAAATTAATGGTATTTTGGTGCAGTTGCCTCTTCCTAAGCATATTGACGAATCGGCCGTTTTGTTAGCGATTGATCCCTCAAAAGATGTAGACGGGTTTCATCCAATGAGCGTGGGAAAAATGATGATTGGCGAGGAGACGTTTTTACCCTGCACCCCGCACGGAATTGTTCAACTGTTGCTTCGTAGTGGCGTGGAGACCGAGGGTGCACACGTAGTGGTTGTGGGGCGTAGTAATATTGTGGGTAAGCCCGTTGCAAATATGTTGCTCCAAAAGAAAAAAGGGGCCAACGCAACCGTTACGCTGTGTCACACGCGTACAAAAGATTTGGCTTCTTTTACTCGTCAGGCCGATATTGTGATTGCGGCGTCGGGCTGGCCAAATACCATTACTCCCGATATGGTGAAAGAGGGCGTTGTGATTATTGATGTGGGCGTAAATCGTGTGGACGACGCTTCAAAAAAACGCGGTTACCGTTTGGTGGGTGATGTCGATTTCGAGGGCGTGAAAGAAAAAGCTTCGTTCATTACACCCGTGCCAGGTGGCGTGGGACCAATGACGATTACGATGCTACTTTACAACACCGTTCTTTCGGCAAAACGTGCAAATGGCATTGACTAAATCGGTGGTAAAGTATTATCTTATTTTAGTCGTTACAAAGGGAGAACAAAATGATTTCAAAAAAGATGCAAGATGCTTTAAATGAGCAAATCAACAAGGAATTTTATTCCGCCTATATGTACTTGGCAATGTCGGCGTATTGCAACAGCTTGGGGCTTCAGGGGTTTGCGCATTGGATGCGAATGCAGTTTGAGGAGGAGTCGTTGCACGTGAACAAAATGTACGATTATATTCTTGGACAAGGCGGAACCGTGCAGCTTAAAGCCATTGACCAACCGCCCGCAGAATATGGTTCACCGCTTGAGGTTTTTGAAGAGACGCTTCGGCACGAGCAGTATGTCACGGGGCTGATTCATAAACTCATGGATCTCGCCGTTGAAGAACGCGATTACGCTACCCAAACCTTCCTTCAGTGGTTTGTTACCGAACAGGTCGAAGAAGAAGCAACCGTGAATGATATTGTGGCACCCCTTCGAATGGTCGGGAAGGAGAAAGGTGGCCTCATGATGATTGATCAACAACTTAAAGCGCGGGGAACCCCCACGCCACCTGCAAATTAGCAAAAAGGGAAAAAAGATGATGAAAAAGAGATGGATTAAATGGGTTATTGGACTCGTGTTTGCGTGTAATCTTGTGGCTTCTGCTACTGTAAAAAAGGGCGACGTTACCTTGGTGTTAATGCCCCGAAGTAAACTGCTTGATAAGGTTGGTCTTGATCTTACCAAACGCTATTCCTTGCTTTTCATCACCTACAAAGTCCTGCCAAGTGGAGCCATTTCGTTACACGGATGGTCGGGTTCGCAATGGGTTAAAATTACGTTGCACGATTATGTTGCTGGCACCTTTTTTAAAAAGGGCCCTACATCAGCTTTAGTGGTTGAAAAAGAAAATGTGCCTGCACCCAAACAAATTATCCCACCCAAAAAATGGTGCAAAAAAGTGGTGAAAATAAAGACCACAAAGCTACGCCCTTTGCTTCATCTTACCGGTCGATATTTTAATTTTCCTTATAAATATTGGTCCTACTTTTCAAAACGAGCTCAGTTGCCCATTAATGATATTAACCCTGAGAATTTAAATGTTGCGTGGTATCAAAAATCGAGTAAACAAACTCAATTTTCCTTAAAACAAGATTTGAAATATTGGCAGGTTGTTCGTGTTCCTGCTCCAATTATTCCGCCAGTTGAGAAAAAGCAACCCGCACCGAAAAAAGAAGAACCTCAAAAAGAGGAATCCGTAAAGAGCAACAATGCGGAGCCTAAAAAGGTTGAAGCAGATCCCTTTAAAACTAAATTAACTCCTGCTGTTGTAATTGGAGCGGGAACGGTTCCTGAAGATAAAAAAGAAGAATAATGAAAAAGTATCTTATTTTTTTGGCGATTAGTGCATTTGCTTTAGCGGGGTGTGTAAGCACCTTGCCTAAAGAAAGCGACCATACTCCTGCATTACGAATTGCAGGAAATGCAGAAGGTTTAATTACAATAGAATGGGACACCGATCCCGCCTATTATTATACCGTCTATTCTTGTCAGGAAAAAAGGAATAAAAAAGGTGTTCTGAGAAAATTGCCGCAAGCCACATCTATTCGAGGAACTGGAAAAACAATAACCATTCATGATCGGGTTCGACCAGGAACACCGATTCCTCAGTATCGCCTTCTTCCAAAAAAGATCAATTAACTCGAGGAGTTTGCAAAGCCTACCGTTTTGACGTTTCGCTTTGATGTAATCGAAAAGGGTTGTTAGTTGTTGAAGAGTGACGGTTGCATAAAAAACCATCTTATCCTCTGATTGGATTGAAATATAATTTTGATCCCTTTGAAAAAGGGGTCAAATAGTGAAATATATTTACTTGCTAAAATGCAGAATTCCAAAGCACTCAAGTAGTTCCAAAAGTTTAGAGTGCTGTTTTTTGTAAAACCAAGAAAAAAACCGACCTTTGGGCTTGCAAAGAAAGCGAGTTTCAAGATAATCACGCCTCGTTTTTACAACAAAGCGAGCGTAGCTCAGTGGTAGAGCTCCACCTTGCCAAGGTGGTTGTCGTGAGTTCGAATCTCATCGCTCGCTCCATTTTTTACCCCGACCATTTTTATGGCTCGG
>Ga0256827_10001842_pt1 | contig 13720 bp, 14 predicted proteins | sample CV84metaG_FD_185977 | JGI IMG/M metagenome (GOLD analysis project Ga0256827, IMG submission 185977) | Hydrothermal vent microbial communities from East Pacific Rise, Pacific Ocean - CV84 | ecosystem: Environmental > Aquatic > Marine > Hydrothermal vents | place: Pacific Ocean: East Pacific Rise... | reverse complement strand
GCAAACTCCAAAAGTTTAGCTTCCCAGTTTTTTAAGTTATCTTTTGTCCAGTTCCCATAAGCTTGGCGTATATTAACAACCCCAAATTTACTAAGTTCATCTATTATACCCTCTATCGCTCGATGTGAAATATTATCACAATCTATAAACAGAGCTATATGGTCTTCATCTTTTCGCATCTTCTTATAGCTCTTTTGGTGCATAATAGGTCATAGTAGAACGCCCAAACTTCTTACGTTTAACCAGCTCCAACTCTCCTATCTCTTTAGGCATCTCTAGTTGGCTCATGTGTTCTACAATTACCATCATACATTTAGAAGCATCTATCTTTTTAATTAAATCTATAGTCTTATCATAGACCTCATCCATACCATCTCTAGTTGCAAATGGTGGATCAAAGTAAAAATAGCTCTTTTCATCTCGTTTTTCTACCATTGAAAGCACTGTATCAAATTTTTCAAAGCTGTCTCCAAAAAAGTGATGACACTTTGTAGGATTTAATCTTTTTATGTTCTCTTGTAGCACCTTATAGGCTATTTTATTATACTCTATAAAATAACATTGACTAGCTCCACGGCTTAAGGCTTCTAAACCTATAGAACCTGAACCTGAAAAGACCTCTACAAAGTTTTTATCTATAATATCAAACTGTAAAGTATTAAAAAGGGACTCTTTTAAAATCCCTTTTGAGCTTCTTGTTGTAAATATATTTGGGATTTCAATAACTTTTCCTTTGAAATCTCCTCCTATTATTTTGGTTGTAAAATTTTGCTGTTTTGCCATTAATGCCCATGCTCCTCAATAAATGCTTCATAAGAACCCTCAAAATCAAGAAGTGTTCCATCGCTGTTTATCTTAATAATTCTATTTGCAAAAGCATCAATTAACTCACGGTCATGAGAGACACAGATAACTCCCCCTTGATAGTTGTGTAGTGCTTCACCAAGTGCAATAATTGCTTCTAGGTCTAAATGGTTGTTTGGTTCATCCATTACTAAGAAATTTGCTGAATCCATCATCATTTTACTTAACATTACACGGTGTTTCTCTCCACCTGAACAGGCACCAACCTCTTTTCCTTGCTCTTCACCTGAAAATAGCATTCTTCCTAGACATTTACGAATCTCATCAATGTGCCACTTTGCATCGTGTCCTTGAATCCACTCATATAATTTATCGCTTCCTACAACCAAATCGGTAGAGTTTTGAGGGAAATATGTTGTTGTAATGGTTTGACCCCATTTAACAACACCTGCATCTTGCTTTAACTCTTCCATTATAATGCTTAATAGAGTTGATTTTCCAACACCATTCCCACCAATAATAGCAATTTTATCACCCTTTTCGACTTTAAATGAAATATCACTAAAAACCTCTAAATCATCATACGATTTAGCCAAATGCTCTACCTCTAAAACCTCATTACCAATATCTCGATGAGGTTTAAACATAATAGATGGGTCTCTTCTTGATGATAGTTGAATCTCTGCAACATCAAGTTTATCAAGCTGTTTCTGTCTTGATGTAGCCTGTTTTGCTTTAGAAGCATTTGCCGAGAAACGTGCAATAAACTTCTCTAGTTCATCTTTCTCTTTACTCGCTTTTGCGTGGTCAGTTTGTGCCTGTTTTGCTATTAGATTCGCAGCGATATACCAATCATCATAGTTTCCTGTAAACTCTCGGATATTAGAGAAATCTAAATCTAAGATATGTGTTACAACATTATTTAAAAAGTGTCTATCGTGAGAGATAACTACCATTACACCATCATGACGTTTAAGTTCACGCTCTAGCCATGCAATTGTTTCAATATCCAATGAGTTTGTAGGCTCATCCAATAGTAAAATATCAGGCTTTAAAAATAGAACCTGTGCCAATAGAATCTTTACCTTGTCCCCTCCTGTTAAAGAAGACATTAAATCTCCATGAACATCTGATGGAAAACCTAAAGCAGCAAGAAGCTTCTCTATCTTTACATCAGACTCATAGGTTGGATCTTCATCAGCACAAATCATCTCTAGCTCTCCAAGACGCTCATTAACTTTGTCATCTTCAAAGTCTCCTGTCATATATAGCTCTTCTTTCTCTTTTTGTGCATCATAAAGTTTTTTATTTCCATATAAAACAGCATCACTTAAAGTAAAATCTTCATAAGCATAGTGGTTCTGACTCAAAACACCCATTCTTAGACCAGGTTGAATTCTTACCTCTCCATCTGTTGGCTCTAGTTCTCCTGCTAAAATCTTTAAAAAAGTAGATTTTCCTGCTCCATTTGCTCCAATTAGTCCATAACGCTTTCCACCATCTAAAGTGATGCTGATTTTATCAAAAAGTACTCTTTTACCATATCTTTGTACTATATTTACTGTGCTTAACAATGTTGTTCCTTACTCTATATTAATAATTGTGACATTTTAGCATAATGGCTTTTTACTTCCTATTAAAATAAGCATCAACTCCTTTGACTATGCCATTAACCAAAAGATTTTGGTAATAATTTGTAGTTAAACGTCTCCCTTCATACTTATCTGTAATATATCCATTCTCAATTAAAATAGATGGCATTCGTGTTCCTCGAAGAACCCAAAAATTATTTTGCTTTAGCCCCTTATCAAGAACTATATATTTCTTTCTGACAGATTTCAACATTTTATCTTTAATCACTCTTGCCAATTCAAAAGATTTCTTTTTCTTCCAGTTACTAATATAAAGTTTTCGATTAGAGTATCTTGCTCTTCTCGTTTTTCCCTTTAAGTAAAAAATCTCTATACCTTTGTAAACATATTTTCTATGTTTTCTCCGAGGAGCAGCATTGGTATGTAATGAGATAAATATCTTGCCTTTTTTCGCATTGGCATAATCAGTACGCTCCCCTAATGAGCGATGTTCATCTGCTTTTCTGGTCATAAAAACTGTATACCCTCGACGAATAAGCTCTTTTTTTAATTTTAAAGCCAATGCAATTGTAATTTTCTTTTCAATTATTTTACCGTAAGATGCACCAATATCATACCCTCCATGCCCTGCATCAACAATAACAACAGGCGAGTATTTTTTTATCTTTTTTGCTTTTATTTTAGGAAGATTGAGAACAAGTGTTTTCCCTCTAATAGAGTAGGTTTTATGGTAAGCATACTTTGATTCAATTACTACCCGTAGATATTGCTTCGAAAATTGTCCCATTCTAAATGCACTAACTCCAGCATGTTTATACTTGGCAATACTTTTTCTCTTTGGTAAGATTGCATATTTAATATCATAAACATATTTAATAATGCCTTTACGCCCCTTTAGAGTAAAAAACTTAACATGATCAATTTTATATTTGAAAGTAAGTTTCAGTTGATTTTTAATTAGATGTGTAGATTTTAAATAGTTCTCTTTTTTTGCAAAAAGTGTAGAGGTAAAAAAAGAGAAAAGTAAAATAATAACGATTGTTTTTTTATTCAAAACAGTGGTTCTCCCCATAAGTTCTAAGTTCGAGAAGAATCTTAACATGTTATTTACTTTAACAATAGTAAATCACGAAATTAATTCAATAATTACTTTTTATCATGATTTTATGTGTTTTAAAGGACTTAAAATATACTTTATTTATAAGTTTACTATCTATTTAAGATGCAATATTAAAGTTTTTATATAAAATATTATATTATATAGAGATAAAAAGGATGGAGCATGTCTACTGTGCCTGAACAAAAAAATCAAATTGTTATATCTCCCAGTACCATTAGTACTACACAAATTTCTAAATACTTTGATATAGAGATAAAAAAACTTAACCAGATATTTTTAGAACTTCGATGGATTAAAAGAAAGTATTTTTTATGGCTTGTTACCACAGAATTAGGAAAAGAGAAAGGGGCAACCAAAGAGAAGAGAGAGATTCTTTGGAATAGAGATATTTTGGGGGATAGAGAGTTAATTTTAGCCATCAAAGATTCTAAAAATGATTCAACTGAAATAGACCCAACAGCCTATAAACTAAAAGTTTATAAAACCTATCAAGATAAAGGGTATACACTATGGGATTACAGCAAAGAGAAAGGTGAATATAATAAAAATATTCATTTTGTTGCCAAAATAGATAAAGATGTACTTTTGATTCACTGTAAAGTAAATGAAGATGATATTACATTAGATGAACTGTTACATTTCCGTGAAAACAAACAAGCATTTATTAGAGAAAACCCTGTATTTTCAATTTATAACATAAAGATAAAATACATTATGTCCAGTTTCTCTTTAACAGAAGAGGCGTTTGCTTATCTACAAAATAGCGATGATTTAATATCATACGAACTTTTAAAGTAGCTGTTTTCTTATACTTAATTGAAACGATTTTTATAAGAACACTTCTGACATAGCTCTTCACTACAATGACCTACGGCAAACCCCTCTTTCATTGTAGTTACCCTTGCTCCTCTAAGGATTTCATTTAAACTTTTTGTATTTAAATTACCCAACTCAATTACAGCATCATTGTCTAAACAGCAAGGAACAACTTTCCCATCTGCTAAGATAGCAATATGCGAACTTAAACCTTGACATGTTCCATGACCATAATTTGAATTTTTCAGCGATGGCCACTCAAAATAGTTATCAAAATGAAGGAGTATTTTATAATCTAGACGAATATTTTTTTTCTCTTTTGGGTCTAATTTATCCAAGTCTAAAGCAACATTAAACTCTTGATTTAATAAATTAAAGAGTTCTAAGTTAAAACTTTTTTCACTCATAACCTCATCTAAATTCCACATACGAAGATTGATAAAACTCTCCTCTTTACGTCTTGCTTTTTCATGACAAAAGGCTAAGATAGGTTGCATATACTGTTCAAAAGTGATGGCTGTATCATTTTTATTAAAAGCATTAAGTGAAATATTAATCTGTTTAACAGATGGATGAAACAGGGTATCATAACTATGTTTTTTCATAAAATAACCCGAGGTTGTAAGCATGGCTCTCATCTTATACTTGTGAATAATATCTAAGTAGTTATTTAAATTACTCAAGGTTAAAGGGTCACCAACAACATGACATGCAATTTCATTGGTAAACTTTTTTGCCTCTTTTACTACAGATTCAAAGAATTCAAGGCTCATTGTCTGATTGGGTAGCTCTTTGGTAGGACAGAAAGAGCAACGAAGCCCACAGATATTGGTCAATTCGATATAGATACGGTAAAATTTCATTTGAAATTATATCGAAAAGATTTTTTTAGATACAATAGAATGAAAAAAGGAACAGTTAAATGAGAATATTTAAATATTTTATCGTAGTAATATCTATTTTTTTTCTTGTCTCTTGTGAAACAGGTAACGATACAACAAAAAAAAAGATTATCATACCCGATAAAATCACCTACCTATTTGTAACCCAACCCCACTGCCCCTCTTGTAAAAAACTCGAAGAGGTAATGAATCTAAAAAAACCAAAAGCATTATTAGAAAAATACTTTAAAGTAACCAAGCTCTATTATGGTGAAAAACTACCAGATGGTCTGACTCCACCCAACGGTACACCAACCGTCTATTTTTTAGGAGCAGACAACGAAGTATTGGTTGAACCAATGGTTGGAGAGAAGAGTGAAGAGAGATTACTAGAATTCCTAACAGATAGCCTTGCAGAGTTTAAAAATAGCTACCATGTAGATTTAGAAAAAAAATATCGAGAGAGAAATGAAACCAATACCACTAATACTGCTCATTAGCATCTTAACATTAAGTGCTTGTGCAAAAAACAAAAACAAAATTGCTTCTATCCCTGAAGCTTCGGGTATATCCTACTGTAACAACAGCAATACATTGGTTATTGCCAATGATGAAGGCTCATTTTATGAACTAACACCCCAAGGAGCAATTGTAACCCAACATAAACTTGGAAAATATGATTTAGAAGGCGTGATTTGTGAAGATAAGAGATTTATATTTGCAGTAGAAGATGGTGCATTATTAGAGGTCAATAGAAAAACATTCAAAACAAAAAAACTCAAAATTAAGGGAGCAGGTTTTAAGTTCTCGAAGAAGGCAGGAATTGAAGGAATTACAAAAATAAAAAATTTGTATTATGTAAGTATTCAAGCCAAAAAAGCAGAAGATTCAAAACTGTTGGTTTTAAAAGTAGGCAATAACCATGCCAAAGTTATAGAAACAATTGAACATGGTATTATTGATTCAGCAGGAATGCAATATCACAACAAAAAGCTCTATATTGTTTCAGACAAAAAAGATAAGCTCTATATTTATAACTTAAAAAAGAACACAATAAAAAAGAAGATAAAACTTCCAAAATTTGCCCAAGAGGGTATAACTTTTGATAACAATAAAAACATCTATTTTGCAGATGATGATGGAGCTGTTATGAAATACTCCCTTAAAGAGCTAGGATTGTGAAAAATCCTTAACTATTTGAGGCATATCAATCTTGTCACCAACAACAAGGTTGAGTTCCTCAAAAATACCTTGTCGTAGCTCTAGAACATAACGAATATTTTTAGTAGAAGAGAAATACTTTTTTGATTGTTGTTCCATACTATAGATATTACAAATCTCTCCACTCTCATCTATAAATGCTATATCTAAATCCATAAAAGTATTTTTCATCCAAAATGTCTCTATTTTATTTATAGGATAGACAAAAAGCATCCCTTCATTTGTTGCTACCTCATCAGGGTCTAAAGAGCTTAACCCCTCTTTTTGCTGTTTTGGACTTAGTGCCAACCAAAGATTAAAAACTCTACCTTTTATCTTTAACTCTGTTTGAAAAAGATTCTCTAAAGGTATCTCTCGTTCATTTGCAAAAAGAAGAGAGAGCGTCAATAGTAAAACCATCTTTTTCATGATTAAACTATTCCGATTCACCACGTAATATATCAAGCACATTGGTAGCATAAGAGCCTTTAGGCAAAGTAAACTCTAATTCATAATGAGCTTTCTCTTCTACATAAGTTTTCTTTATATCAGTAACTTTAATCCAAGCATAACGTCTTGCACCATTTTCAGCTATCTCTTCATCATACTCTTTCTCAATTATCCCTGATACTTTTTGAGTACGGCTGGTTCTCTTTCCTGCCAATAGACCCGACGGAGCTATATCAAACTCTGAAAAACGTTTTGCCTCTTCTTCTAGTGACTCTAACTCAAAAACACGTCCATAAGGGTAGTGCATCATTAAATCACCCTCTAATATCTTGAAAAAATGGGGCTGTTTTTTTGTACCTTTTAATGAATCAAGAGGCAATCTAAAGAGTTTTTCAGCATCTTGTTCTGAAAATGACTCCAATAACATAGAGAGTTCTATACGCTTAGAGAGCCAATTATTAAAAAGATAAGATTGATAAGCATTAATTAGAAAAGTTCTTTTTTTTCTATCTCTCATCTTTAGTTTACCCTCTAAAATATCTTTTCCCTCTTGCCAATTATCACCACTGTTTCCAAAACGTTGATTTCCAAAATAGTTAGGAACACCATTTTTTTTAATCCATTTTAAAACAGAATCCAGTTTATCTTTCTGTACACCCAAAACCTTTTTCAAACGAACTTTAAAATGGTTTCCTTTCAAATGCCCTACACGTATTTTATTATTGTGTCTGGTTGTTCCCAAAATTTTAATCTTGTCATGATTAAAAGTTTTTAACTTCTCTTCGTTATCTTTTGCCAATAGAGAGATATACTGCATGGTCATGGCATGTTTATCTTTTAAACCAGCATAACCTATGTCTCGCTGTTTTATCTTACAATACTTGGCAATGGCAGAGACCATCTCCCATGTGGTCATATCTTTTTTACGAATATGTACAATAAGGTGTTCGCCCTCACCTGTAAACTCATACAGAGGTATCTCATCAACAATAAAGTCACGAGAGGTTGGGTTAAATATAAAATTGTTTTTTACTTTTACAGGATATAGTAGATTCATCTGCTTCTTTCTATGTTTAGAGTGGACTTCTTATCAAATTTAAGGTTTTGAATAAGTGTCTAATAAAAGAGAATTATATCATATTTAAAAAGAGGCTAAATTAGCCTCTCTTATTCTAAAGAGTTTTCCTTATTATATCATAAGCATCACTCTCAATTTTCAATTCATTAAATTGATTTTCTTGTTGGATACTAGGGGTGACTTGCTCTTTTTCCATCGGTTTCAATGTAGAAAAGGCAGATATAGTAAATGCCAAACCTGCACTAATAAGATTTTTACCCATTATAGCACCATTTACAGAAGTGCTATTTTTATCTATTACTTGCATTCTCTATCCTTTTTCTTTTCTTGTTACACTCATATATTAACATAAATATAGTAAAAAGATTATAAATTGTTATAACTAAAGCTATATTTTCATAATTTACTCTCGCTAAATAGTAACTTTTACGCTAAAATATCAAACTTTTATTTTAAGGACTTCAAATGGCTCTCGTTGGTCTATTTAATATACATAAAAACTATGATGTAAAACAGCTACTTCAAGGAGTAGATTTTCAGCTCAACGAAGGAGAGCGTGTTGCTATTGTTGGGCAAAATGGTTGTGGAAAATCTACACTTATCAAAATAATTTCAGGAGAAGTTACAGCCGATGAGGGAACACGTGTTCTTGACAAAAGCATTATTATCGACTCTTTGGAGCAGAACCCACATTTTCAAGAGGGTTTAAATGTTCGTGATGCTATTGAAAATGAGTTAACTGAACTCAAAGAGGCAAAAGATAGATATGAAGAGTTGTCTATGCTTATTGCTGAAGATTTTGAGAATAAAGCCCTCTTAGAGGAACATGCCAAAATAACAAATTATATTGACCACCATAACGCATGGAACTTAGATGATAAAGTAGAACGTGTACTTCAAGAATTTAAGCTTAAGGAGTATGAGTATCGTGATGTAACCTCTCTTTCTGGTGGAGAGCAACGCCGTGTCGCTTTGGCATCTCTTATTTTAAAAAAACCTGATGTACTACTGCTTGATGAACCAACCAACCACCTTGATGTCTATATGGTTGAATTTTTAGAAGAGATTCTATTAAAAGAGAAATTTACCCTACTAATTATCTCTCATGACCGTCACTTTATTAACTCTATTGTTACCCGTATTGTAGAGGTCGAAAACATGAATATTGTCTCTTATGAGGGGGGTTATGATAACTATCTAATCCTTAAAGAACAACGGATGCAAAGCCTTGCAAAAACACACGATACCTTGGTTAAATTCCTAAAAAAAGAGGAGGAGTGGCTACGCCGTGGAGTCAAAGCAAGACTTACTCGAAACCAAGGACGAAAAGCAAGAGTATTTGAGCTAAGAGACAAAGCCAAAAAAGACCCTACTTTAATACGAAAAATGCAGATAGAATTGGAACGAGAGAAGAAAAGCTTTAACCGTAATGGAGAAAAAGGAATGTCAAGAAAAAAGATGCTTTTTGATATTGAAAATCTCTATTTTTCTATAGCAGGAAAAGATTTAATTAATGGGTTTACAACAAGAATTCTTCAACGTGATAGAATAGCTATTGTAGGACACAACGGTTCAGGTAAATCAACCCTTCTAAAACTACTTCTAGGAAGAATCAAACCAACCAAAGGGGTTATAGAGCAAGGAAATTTTGCCATTGGATACTTTGACCAACACAGAGAAATGCTCGATGACAATAAAAATATATTGGATACATTCTGTCCAGATGGTGGAGATATTGTTGATGTACAAGGTAAAAATATGCACGTTTTTGCCTACCTAAAATCTTTTCTATTTCCAGAGGAGTATATGCTTAAAAAAGTAGGAATGTTAAGTGGAGGAGAGAAAAACCGTGTGGCAATTGCCCTGCTCTTAACAAAAAAAGTTGACTGCTTAATTTTAGATGAGCCTACAAATGACCTTGATATTCAAACCATCAATATATTAGAAGAGAAACTAATGAACTTTCCAGGGGCATTACTTTTTGTAAGCCATGACCGTTATTTTGTCGATAAAATTGCAACAAAACTTATTGTATTTAAAGGAAATGGAGAGGTTGAAGAGTCTTTTCAAAACTATAGTGAATATTTAGAGATAGAGAAAAATATAGATGAACTCTATGAGATGGAAAAAAAGATTAAACCTGTAGGATTACCTTTAGCCAACAAAGAGAGTAAAGAAAAAATAAAGACAAAACTAAGCTACAAAGACCAAAGAGATCTAGAGCGTCTACCAGACCTCATCGAAGCTTTAGAGAAGAAAATGGATGAAATCAATAGTTGCCTCTATGACCCCTCTTGTTATGAAGAGAAAGGGCTTGTAAATGTTGCTGATGAGCTTAAAAAAGTAGAAGCAGAGTACGAAGAGATGAGTGAAAGGTACTTAGAAGTTTTAGAGATGGAAGAGGAGTTAGAAAACAATTAAAAATCTAAAAAAAACCCTAAAACCAATACAGAAAAATATTAACAACAGAAATAAGCCTTTTATTACGATTCGTCAAGTATATAGCCATCTTTCAGATTTAACCAACGAAGAGATATTAGACTACTATAATGTACAAAACGTGAAGCTACTAGAGCAACATATTGAGCATATAAAAAAAATATTAAAAAATAAAATGGAAAATTATAAAGAGGAGCTAGAAGAGATTCAAGGCTGTTTCTGTATGGATAGCAGAGGAGAGTTCAAATATCTATACAGCACCAAAAAAGAGGCAAAACAGCAACTAGAATATACTTTAAAAAGTAAAAGAATCAAACTAATCCTTTACCCCTGCCCTTACCACTGTGGATGGCATTTAAGCAGGGTTTAGAGTTTACTGTATCAATTCCTTAATCATGCGTATCACCTTTGATATTTCAGAATTATCGAGCCTTCCTGAATGTGTATAGATAACTTTTCCAGACCTACCAAAAACTACAATATTAGAGCTATCATCTGCCAATCCCCACTCTTTAACCAAAACTTTTCGCTTATCTTTCACATAAATAGTTCGAGGATACTCTTTTTGTTTACTTTTCAATGATGATTCAATCGCAAAATTAGGAAGCCATGTTGCAGCCAAATTTACAATAGCAATAGAGGCAAATTTATTTAAATCATACCCTTCTGTTTTAAGTGCTTCTGAAAAATCATTATTGGTATCTTTTTCATCAGGATCAACATAGAACATTACATAAACTTTCTCTTTTAACATCGTAGAACTCCATGCTGTCCCATCAACACGCCCCCCGTCATCTTTATCCAATACAACTTTTTTTGGTATCTCTCCAATTGTTAGTGCAAAAGTAGTAATAGTACCTAACAAAAGGGTTGTTAAAACTTTCCTCATTATATTTTTCCTTTTCTTCTTAGTATATCTTAAAAAGCTAAACAAAACCACTATTTATATCCGTTATACTCTCTTCTTGATTTAAAAAGGAGACAAAAATATGCTAAACAGTTTCTTTGGAAATGAAAATGAATTTAACAATGATATAGATGAAGAATTAATAGCCAAAGAGCTTGAAGATAAAATAACCTACTGGATATTAAGAATTATTATAGAGATGGGTGGACACAAACGTTTTATTGATTCTGATAATGATTTTGAGTTTGAAGACATGGCAATTTTTCTTGGATTAGAAAAATATGTAGAGTTTGATTATGAAGATTTTAACCGAACTGAACCACTGTCAATATTAAAAAAACGACTTAATTTCTTAAAAAAGAAATACCCCTTCAGCTCTTCCGACTTATTAACTAAAAATATAGAAAGACTCTCTGCACTGATTACATTGAACTCTTATGAAAAAAAGATTTTAGAGTTTGTAATACTGCTTAAACAGTACGATATATTAAGTAATGCACTCAATCTTTTAGGCTCGGGGCTTAACTCATCACGAACAAAACGTATACTCTCGACTCTACTTGATATACCTATTGAACAGATAAACGAAACCTTTGCAACCCATTCAACCTTTAGCCGTTCTGCTCTTTTACTGTTGGATAGCGATGAAGATTACTCATTAAATGCAAAATTACGATTAATTAACTATGAATTTGCAGACAACATGCTCAATCTTGATGAAGATATAACAGAGATGATAAAAGATTCGGTTAAATTATCAGAAAAAGGGACATTAACCATTCAAGATTATGCTTATATAAAAGATGATTTAGAGATTTTAATGCCCTTTTTAAACAAAGCCTTAGAGAGCAGACAAAAAGGGGTAAATATCCTACTCTATGGTCTTCCAGGGACAGGAAAAACAGAATTATCTAAAACCATTGCCGAAATTTTGGGTACAAAGCTTTATGAGATAAGCTATGCAGACAATGATGGAGACCCAATAGAGGGAGAAGCACGATTGCGTTTATATAAAACGGCTCAAGCTCTCTTTTTTAACAACCAAACCATCTTGATGTATGATGAAGCAGAAGATGTTTTTGAAAGTTATGAAGGTGGTCTATTTATGCTACCAAAACAGCAGTCAGATAAAGCATGGATAAATAAAATTTTAGAAAACAATAATGTTCCAACAATATGGATAACAAACAACATTAACAGTATTGACAACGCAATAATTAGACGTTTTGATATGAGTATAGAGCTACCAATCCCCTCTAAGTCGGTACGAAAAGAGATTATTAAAAAGCACAGCAATAATATTTTAGACCAAGAGAGCATAGAGAATCTTGCAGAGCATGAAAACATAGCCCCTGCCCTTATCTCTACTGCTGTTAAAGTTACCAATAATCTAGCCGATACAGAGAAGAAAAAGGCTCTATTACAACTAATAAACAATACTTTAAAAGCCCAAGGCTATCCAGAGGTGGTTAAAAATGCTGAAGCAGTACTACCTAAAAACTACAGTTTAGAGTTTGTTAATACCGATAGCAATCTAGAAGAGCTTGTAGAGGGTATAAAAGAGCATAAGAGTGCAAGAATTTGTTTCTATGGAGCATCTGGAACAGGAAAAAGTGCTTTTGCCAAACATATTGCAAAGATGTTGGATAGACCATTTATTATAAAAAGTGGTTCATCGCTTATAAGCAAATGGGTGGGAGAGACTGAAAAAAATATAGCCAATGCCTTTAGAGAAGCTACAGAAGAAGAAGCTGTGCTTATTTTTGATGAAGTTGATGGATTCTTAGCCGAAAGAGGTCAAGCAAAAGTAAACTGGGAAGTAACCCAAGTCAATGAGATGCTGGTACAAATGGAAAAATTCCAAGGTCTTTTTGTTGCCACAACCAACCTCATCGACCATTTAGACCAAGCAAGTCTACGACGTTTTGATTTAAAACTAGAGTTTAAAACATTAGAACCACAACAGTTAGAAAAAATCTTTATCTCATACTCTGAAGAGCTAAAACTAGAAACCCCAACAAGCCAAGAGATTCATCAAATTAAATCACTAAAAAATCTTAGCCCTGGAGATTTTGCTACAATTAATAGACAAAGTAAGTTTAGAAAAATTAATTCTGCTTTAGAGTTTATTAAACGTCTTAAAGAAGAGATGAAATTGAAAAAGCTTCAAGATGGGAAGAGTATGGGATTTATGGCGTAATTTTATACTTAGTATTATAGATAAAAACTATAATTATGATAGTAATTTATAATCGACTTTTTCAAAAAAGAAAGTAACAATATTTTTATTGTTACTCTATAAAATGGTTCAATTAAACTCAGAATACCAGAAACGATACCATCTATCAGAAAAAAAAGCTTTTATAATAATCCAGATTAGATAAAGAATAAAACCAATAATTGGCAAATAGTAGAAGAAAAAGATAAATAGAG
>Ga0256827_10001841_pt1 | contig 13725 bp, 12 predicted proteins | sample CV84metaG_FD_185977 | JGI IMG/M metagenome (GOLD analysis project Ga0256827, IMG submission 185977) | Hydrothermal vent microbial communities from East Pacific Rise, Pacific Ocean - CV84 | ecosystem: Environmental > Aquatic > Marine > Hydrothermal vents | place: Pacific Ocean: East Pacific Rise... | reverse complement strand
CTCTATTTTTCTCTTCATTTATTTCCTTTACGAATAGTATATAAGAATGAAATGTAAGAGTTGTGAAATTTTAAAACTTTATCTCAAAACAAGCACCCTCCTCTGTGTTATAAGCTTCTATTTTTCCCTGCATCTTTTGTTCTATAATTAAGCGAGTGATATAGAGTCCTACTCCTGTACCCCCACTCTCTTGTTTGCCAGTGACATACGGTTCAAAAATATCTGGCAAAAGCTTTGGGTCAACCCCTCCACCATTATCACAAATCAAAATTGAAATAATCCCATTTTCTTTTTTTAGCGATATAGCTATATATTTTGTCTTCGAAGAGGTTTTACTTAATGCATCTCGTGCATTATTAATGAGATTTAAAATAGCTTGTGCAAATTCATTAGGGTACCCTTGGACAAAGAACTGACCTTTTTGCATCTGCGTTCGTATCTCAATATGGCAATAATTCAAAGATGCAGAAACAATCTGTAGTGACTGTTCTATAGAGCTTACTATATCAAAAGACTCCTGCTTCTGATCTGGAAGAAAAAAAGAACGAAAGTCATCAATGGTCTGAGACATATATTTAATTGTCTTGTTCCCTTGTAGTATTTTTTTCTGCATATACTCCTCTTCAAGCTCTCCAAAAGCATAAGCCGATTCAATATTCATTAACACACCCCCTAGCTGGGCAAGAGGTTGTCTCCACTGATGAGCAATATATCCTACTGTCTCTCCCATAGATGCCATACGTGCTTGCTGCATCATAAGGTATTCATTTTCTCGTCTTAGTTGTATCTCATCATTAATCTCTGCTTGGAGCATCTTTTTTGTAGCTTCATGTTTACTCACATCTTTTGCAATGAGCTTAATATAACGATTATGAATATTTTGTGAAAGTGTTCCTGAGAATTCAAAACTCTTTTCTCCTATATCAACAAGAGAATTTTGTAATATTTTTTTCTCTTGTAATTCAGTATAAAGACTTTCCCATGCCATTTCACCTATGAGTTTTGAAGGATGCATATCAATACATTTTTCCCCAAAGAGCATATGAGCATGGCGATTCATCCAGTGTATCATCTGATGTGTTGGGGTATCAAATATCTCTATAATTGCCTCAGGTAAAAGATCCATAATCTCCTTAGCATGACGCAGTTTAATCTCTAGCATCCTCGCAACATTACCCTTGATATGTTGAAAAATATCACGGTTAGTTAATAGTGTTCTCATATTCCCTTTTGCATCTACTACCAGCAACCGTCTAATATGCTTTTGTCTCATAAGGTCAATCACATCCGTAATTGCAGACTGCTCATCTACACTCAATATAGGAGAGGACATTATATGGGTCACAGAAACAAAAAGGTCAATATGCTTATACCCCGCAGAGAGAATATCTTTTTCTGTTAAGATACCTATACCTTGATTTTTTGAATCAGTTACAATCACTGAACCAATCTTTTTTTGCTTCATTAAAACAAGTGCATCATATGAAGAAGCTTTTTGATCAATACTAATCACTTTACTATCAGAGGTAATAAGATCTGCTACCCTGAGATCTATTTTATATACATCCTCTTCTAAAAAGTTAAAAAGTGTATCTTGTAGTACCACACCACAATAATATCCCTCATCATCTACAAGTACAAGCCGCCTTATATTATTAGTAATAACTATATCAAATGCTGATTCTACAGGGCGTGTTTGATGTGCAGTAATCACTGGTTTTTTTGCAAAATCAAGTACAGGTGCATTCAAATCCATATTTTCAATATGTGCTAAAAGTAGACTCTCTGTAACAATCCCTACAGGTTTTTTCTTTTGAAGAAGTACTACCATACCATTACCATTGGAGAGCATACATGCCATCGCATCAGAAATACTCGCTTTATAATCTATACTAAAACCTTCCATAGAGGCAATTGAAGAAAGTTCTGTCATGAAACAACCTTCAAACTAAGACGATAACCCACAGCAGGAATATTTTCAACTATATTAGAATATGTTTTTTTCCGTAAATTTCGTATTTGTGCACGTATAGCATCTCTACTCATACTACTCTCTTCCCAAATCTCATATTCCAACATCTCATATGTTACAATCTGTTCTACATAACTTAAAAAATATTCCAAGAGTATTCTCTCTTTACGTCTAAGTACAATTTCTTTTTCTTTATGTATCAAAACTTTACGTTGTACATCATATTTATACCCATATTGTAGCTCTATATTATTCTGTTTCCCAGTATTAGTATAAATCACAAGTTCATCTACAGCCTTCTCGATAGCTTCAAGCAAATCTACTCCAACAACAGGCTTCACAAGATATCGTGTTAATTCTAACTCAATTGCCTGTAACAAAAAATCTTTATCTGTATATGCAGTAGAGATAATAATACGTACATCACGATTCCTCTGACGTATTTTTTTAGCCAAAGTCAAACCACTCATTCCAGGTAAATTAACATCAAGTAGTAAAATATTGGGTACTTCTTTAGCATAGATTTCCAAAGCATCTTCTGCATTAGAGGCTTCACTAAAATTACCTATATAACGTTGTAAAAATTCACTAATTTGCTGACGTACCGCATCATCATCTTCTACATAAAGAACTTTACAATCTTGAACTTTTTGTTTAAATTTATTTATTTTCATCTATATCTCTCAAATAATTTCTTTTACAAGTACCTTTCTATAATCTTACACACTTAACTTTAAAAAATAAAAAGTTAAAAAGTAGTATCACATACTACCTAATTAAGAAAAAAAAATTTAGTAAATGAACTATCTCTCTATATTTTAGGATAATCTGTTAAAATACCTTTAATTAATTTAAAGGTCATGTATGTTTGGAATCGGCTTTACCGAATTACTTCTTATCTCAATTATTGCTATACTCTTTTTAGGGCCGGACAAACTCCCTAGTGCTTTAGTAGAAATGGCAAAATTCATCAAAGGTGTCAAAAAGACTATCGGTGATGCCAAAAGTTCATTAGAAGAAGAGATGAAAATAGCAGACCTCAAAAAAGAGGCACTCAACTACAAAAAGCAACTCAATGATGCTACAGACGAATTAAAAGGTTTTAAAAACCTCTCTTTAGATGAGTTAGATGATGTTATCTACGATGAAGCACCCTCTGCAGAATTTCCTGTAAATCAAAGAAAAAAAGCTAAAGACCCTTATGCTAAGGCTCCTACAGAAGTACCTGAACCAAAAAGTGAAGATATTACAACACAAATAGAACCAAAAAATGAAACTGTAACCTTGAAAAAGAAACCTAAAAAACAAGCAAATACAAAAAATAAAGAAAAGAAAAATGATAAAAAGAGTGATGCCTAATGTTTGAAGATTTAAGACCACACCTTGTTGAACTCCGTAAAAGACTTGGGCTTTCTGTACTCTCTGTATTTATAGCCTTTATCATTGCTTTCTTTTTTCATGAAAACCTACTCGAGTGGATCACTGCACCTCTTAACGAAGCCTTGGCTCAAGTGGCTGACCTTTCTAAAAAAGCCGCAGATGGTATGGTAACCACGCACCAAGTCGGTGGTGCATTTTTCGTAGCCTTAAAAGTATCTTTTTTCGCAGGGCTACTCGGATCTTTACCTTTCATCCTTTATCAAATATGGCTTTTTATAGCTCCAGGATTATACAACAATGAAAAGAAAATGATACTTCCTTTTGTTATTGGTGGTTCAGTCATGTTTTTTATTGGTGTATTATTTGCTTACTATGTTGTAACACCCTTTGGATTTCAATTTCTTATTACCTTTGGTTCATTCCTCTATACACCACTTATCAATATAGAAGACTATGTAGGTTTTTTTACTAAAATTATGATGGGCTTTGGTATTGCATTTGAGCTTCCTGTCTTTGCCTATTTTCTAGCATTACTGGGACTGGTTACCGACAGAACACTTATAGATTTCTTTCGCTATGCCGTACTTATCATCTTTGTGGTAGCTGCACTACTTACACCACCTGATGTACTTACTCAGCTACTGATGGCTGCACCTCTTGTTATACTCTATGGTGTCTCTATTCTCATTGTAAGGGCTGTTAATCCTTATGTGGAAGAAACAGAAGAAAGTGAAAATAAGAACGACTAATGTCCTTAGATAAATTTACTAAAAATTATAATTATGAACTCCCAGAGGGATTCATAGCTACAACCCCAGTGCACCCTCGTGATCATGCTAAGCTCTTGGTCTACGATAGAAAGACAGACACCATCACCCATACTACATTTCAACATCTATTAGAATTTGTTCCTAAAAATTGTGATATCTTCCTCAATGATACTCGTGTGATTAAAGCACGTATATTTGGAGTTAAAGAGGCACAAAGTATTAATAAGAAAGGCTTTGTACAAGGAGGAGGAAAAGTAGAACTTCTTTTTAATAAACCTCTTGATGCACATCACTACCTTGTCATGATACGTGGTAAAGTACAAATAGCTTCAAAGCTTCTGTTTGATGACAATTTAGTGGCTACTGTGATAGCATTCAACGATGATGGTTCACGTATCGTGACCTTTTCACATCATAATAAAGAGATACGATTTGAAGAGCTTGTACTTGTATTAGATAAAATAGGACACCTCCCTTTGCCTCCTTATATGCAAAGAGAAGATAATGAAAAAGATGAAACCGATTATCAGACACTCTTTGCTAAGCATGCAGGTGCCGTAGCAGCACCTACTGCCTCACTACACTTTACACCTGAGCTTTTTAATGCATTGGAGCAAAGACATAAGATACATAAGATTACCCTACACGTTGGTGCAGGAACATTTAAGCCTGTAGATGCCCAAGAGATACTAGACCACCCTATGCACTCGGAGTATTTTGATATTCCCGCCTCTTCTACTAAAGCCATCAAAAGTGATACACCTCTTTTAGCCATCGGTACTACAGTCACTCGAACCCTAGAGTACTACGTACGTACAGGAAAAGTGCAAGGAGAGTGTGACCTTTTTTTAAATCCATCCAATCCACCCCAAAGAGTCACACATTTACTCACTAATTTTCATTTACCAAAAAGTACACTCATAATGCTTGTTTCATCCTTTATAGGAAGAGAAAAAACACTATACTTATACCAAGAAGCCATAGAACAAAAATATAGATTTTTCTCTTATGGTGATGCCATGCTCATCTTATAAGAAGGTTTTTAATTTGAAATATTTTACTCTACTTTTTACACTACTCTTTTTATTTTTTGGGTGTTCAAAACATATTGTAAAACAACCTTATAGCTATCCAAATTACAATATTATTAAACCTAAAATTACATGTAAACCAAATAGAAAGAATATACAGAAGATCTTATTCTCTTATTTAGGTAAACCTTATGTATGGGCAGAAGAGGGACCAGACGCCTTTGACTGTTCAGGTCTTACATATAATATATATGGAAAAATGGGTATTACCCTTCCTCGAACAGCTAGTGAACAAGCCAAAATGGGAAGAGATATTCCTTTTTCAAATTTGCACTATGGAGATCTTATCTTTTTTGGTTCAAGTAATCAACATTTATCCCGTATTAACCATGTTGGAATCTATCTAGGCAGTGGTTGGTTTGCCCATGCTAGTAGTAAAGATAGAAAAGTTGTCATTTCACATTTTGAAAAAGAACCTCAGTACCTTAAACGTATAAAACATTGTAAACGATACATAAGCTTAAATGAACGTTATAAATATTTATCCTGTGATGTACCATTAAAGAAAATGAAAGTTGTTGATTCACGTTATACTACCCCATGGAAACCAAGTATGGGATTACCTAGAAAAGCCATTCCTTAAAATATTTCATAAAAGAAATATCATCAACTCATATTAAACCCTTTTTCCTATAATACATTTATGAAACAATCAATTTTACTTTTAATCACTTTATTATTTTTGATATCAGGATGTAATTTTAAACAAAACAATCATCCTAACTATGCTATTATAAAACCTAAAGTTAAATATACCCCAAGTAAAAAAAATCTAGCAAAAATGGTAAAACAACTCCAAGGCAGTCCCTATGTTTGGGCTGAAGAAGGACCAAATCAATTTGATTGTTCTGGATTTACTTATTATCTGTATGGAAGTATGGGAATAGAGATTCCTCGTATTGCACGAAATCAAGCTCTTGTAGGAAAACGAATCTCAGCAAATCAGTTACAATATGGAGATTTAATATTTTTTGCTACAAATAAACGAAGTTCTCGAAAAATTACCCATGTTGGTATGTATTTAGGCGATGGCTGGTTTACACATGCCAGTACAGTAAAACATGAAGTTGTCTATTCTAATCTCTTTAAGTCATCATACTATAAACGAAAATTACGCATTTGTCGTCGTTATTTACCAGATTCAAGTACTAATATAGTACCAAAATATGTACACAAGCCATGGAAAATGGTTGAGAATAAACCTACTAAAAAACCTACTCCAATAGAAGAAGAAAATATCAAAGCTCAAAAAGCCATTGTTATCAAAGCACCTATACATGAAATTGAACAACCTTCAATACAAAGTAATTTTTATGTACAAGTTGGTTCATTTGTTGGTGCTCCAAAAAATGACTTAATCTATAAAATAAAACAACAAGGACTACACTATAAAGTCATCCAGTTCCCTAAAGATGATACACATATATCTAAGCTTTTGATTGGTCCATACCAAACAAGAGAAGAAACATTATCTATGTTAACAAGAGTGAGAGAGACTATACAAAGAGATGCTTTCATCGCTGAGATACGCTAATTGAAACTAGCTTGTATCGATGTAGGACTTAAGCGTATTGGTATTGCTATTTGTTTTGATGGCAATATTGTACTCCCTCAAAGTGCTATTCTAAGAAAAAATAGAAATCAGGCTGCACGTGATGTAAATAGCTTTTTAAAAGAGTGGGACATAGAAAAACTTATTGTAGGGTTACCTCTTGATTCAAGTAGTTCTGAAGAGATGGAGAGACGTATTAAACACTTTGTTTCATTGCTAGCACTAGAGATTGAGGTTGATTACCAAGATGAACAAAGCTCTAGTATAGAAGCCAAAGAACTAACACAAGGAATATTTAAACATAAAAAAGATGGAAAGATAGATTCCATCGCAGCTAAGATTATCTTAGAACGCTATCTGTCCTCAAATTAACTCTACTTTCTTCTAAATCTTTTATATAAACCAAAAAGTATTGGTCCATACCTAATTACTTTCCATAATATATTTTTCATTCATTCTCCTTTATAATTTTTCTTTTAATTTTTGTATACGTTTATATGATTTTTCAATACGATCAATTTTGATTTCACCCGCTTTAATCAAGGAATGTATTGTATTGATTAATTTTTTCGTACTTATTACTTGTTTAGGGTCTAACTGATTTCCAATAAGTAAAATATCATCCCCCGCTTTAATAGCTAGTTTTAAGGTTTTACGTAGACTATACTTTTTAGAGATTGCACCCATTTGCAAATCATCTGTGATCACAACACCTTTAAAGCCCAGCTTTTTACGCAATAAACCATCTACCGTTTTTTTAGAGAGAGTTGCTGGATATTGTGAGTCCAAATTTTTGTTAAATACATGTGCTACCATTACTGTATCTGCTTTATCTTTTAATAAATAGTAGGGTGATAACTCAACCTTGTTCCATAAGTGTGTTACATCTACATATCCTTTATGTGTATCTCCCTCAGATGATCCATGTCCGGGAAAGTGTTTAAGAGAAGTCAGTACCCCATTCGTATGCATAGCATCTATGAAAGTAGATGCATACTCTGCTACAATCTTTGGATCCTTTCCAAATGAACGTCCAAGCCCATGAATCACGTGATTTTGTTGGTTAATATCTAAATCTACAACGGGTGCTAAATCAAAATTAATTCCTACAGCTTTCAGCTCTTTACTCATCTTAGTATAGGTTTTTTCTATTTGGTTCTCATTCATTTTTATCACATCAGAAGCTTTAGGAAACTTTCCATAAAAGCCATATTTACTTTTAAGTCTTTGTACCTTTCCACCTTCTTGATCTACAGCAATCAGTAGCTTCCCATCAGAAGAACATGCCTGCAATTCTTTAGTGAGTTGTGCCAACTGTGTTTTTGTAGCTATATTTTTAGGTTTAGATTTATCCACAGGATTATAGTCAAACAGTATCACTGCTCCTACATTGTACTTTTTTATATCTTTACATATTTGTGTATCTGATGTAGCAGTTGTACCATGAAACCCTATCATCAACATCTGGCCAATTTTTTTCTCTACTGATTGTGCAGAGAGTAAACTCAATGTACCTATCATTATAAATACTATTTTTTTTATCATTTATCTATCCTAGAACTTTTTGAACATTATACACTATTGGGCTTTATTTGCATACGGTTAACCTTGACTCTTTATAATACACCTACAAGAGCATTTGGGATACCTATAATCATTCCTCCCTCCCTTATAATAATTCTAGGTTTTCATTTAAAGTTTTTCTCCTTTTAACTTCAAATGCTCTTTGAAATATTTTTACAATTACACAATTATTACATCTTATTTGTGTATAATAACTCAAAATACAAAATATTAAAGGTTTTTACTAATGATTAAAAAGATTCTTATAAGTACGTTACTCTTATTACATACAAGCTATGCTGTGGAAGCTACAACACCTACCACGAAAAAGGTATCGGCTCCTATTATGACTATGACCGATATTCATGGTAAAACATATAAAGTCAAAGGTACAGAAGAAGGCTTAGACATTGAAGGTCTTAAAGGAAAAGTTGTTTTCCTTGAATTTTTTGGACATCAGTGTCCTCCTTGTCTAGCTTCAATTCCTCACCTTATTAATTTACAAAATAAATATAAAGATAAATTAGCAATTGTTTCTATTGAAGTACAAGGCTATGACTCAAAAAGACTCTCTGCTTTTGCAAAAGAAAAAGGTATGAACTATACGATTATCTCTTCTAGTAGTGCTTCTGAAGTAGTAGATTATATCCAACAAAGAGCACAATGGAGAGGAAGTATTCCTTTTTTAGTCGCACTTGATACAAAAGGAAATGTCCAATTTGTGCAAGCTGGTATGTTACCAGAGTCATCACTTGAAGATTTGATTAATCAACTCACACCAAAAACTATCAACACTATAGATACAAACAAAACAAAACAAAACAATATCAAAAATACTCAAACTACTGTAAAATAAAACTAATTTAATCTCACGATACCATTGTGTATCGTGACTATTCCCTCTAATTCAGCTTCATATATTTTATCTCCAAATCTACTCAAAGTCTCGTCAAAAGTAGGAGAAGATTGACAAAAATAAAAAAAATCATCTTTTTCAACGTCTGTACTTACAAATTCTCCAAACTGAGAGGCAAATACTTCTATATCAGTAATCACTTCAGCCTTTCCCTGTGCAACTAATTGATTTGTTCCTAGACTTTCATGACATCTTTGAGAAAGTACGTATATCTTTTTTCCCATACGCAGTGCAAACTCTACTGAACGCATAGAACCACTGTCTATATCTGCTTCTGTAACAATGAGTATATCGCCAAGAGCAACAACAAGTTCATTACGTACGACAAAGCTCCATCCAGTAGCTCTAAAACCATCATTAAATTGACTAAGCATTAATCCACTGTTTTCTATACCCTCTATCAACTCTTTATTGACTACAGGATAACGTATATCCAAGCCATTGGCTACAACTGCTATAGTATTTTCTAACCCTGCTCCAGCATGGGCGACAGCATCTACTCCCATAGCAGCACCAGATACTATACAGACTCCTCTTGCAGACAATGCATGAGAAAGAGCATACGTAAACTCTCTCGTATACTGAGAGAGTCTTCTACTCCCTACTATAGAAACTCTAGGACGATGAAGTAACGCTAAATCCCCTTTATAAAAAAGCTCTTTTGGATATTTTTTCATTAAATCCAAATCTTCAATATATTCTGTAATATTTTGACTCATATACTTACCTTTATTTTTAATTTTATACTAACAAAATAAAAATCAAAGAGGTGAAAATCTTGCATATTGGCATATTTTTATTTAAGTTACTTTGAGTTAGACTATAGCATAGTTGAAAAACTAAAATTTATCTATAAAAGGGAAACAATGAAAAAACTACTATTATTTACGTTTTTAACCGCATCAATTTATGCTGGTTTTGACTTTAAAACATGCTCTGGTTCAGGGACTTTTGAACAGCAAATCAATCACTATCATGGTAATTATGAAAATGCCATAACTATAGGAACAATCCCAAAAGGGATTCAAGGTCTAAAGATAAACCTCATCTCAGATAAAGATGTAGACATTCGTTTATATGCAGAAAATGGAGATAAAATAGTCCATTGGCCACAGGGTATTTTAAATAAAAGCTATTTAGAAACAAAACCCTATAAAAATATCAACATTACCTATAGTGGATACAATGGTATAAATGGAGAAAAAGGAGATGAACTTATAGAAGTAAATGGCACTCTACCAACTACTATGATCATGAAAGCTTTTGGGTATCAAGCAGGATATGCAACAGTAAATTACAGCTGGACAGGTAAAGAAGGATGTAAATCCACTCAAAATGGTTCAGGTACTTTTACACAAAAAATATTTAAAAATAAAACAAATCTTGTGGGTACAATACCTACAGGTATAGAAAATCTTAATATTAAACTAACATCTGATAAAGATTTAGATATTCAACTATATGGTAAAGACGGTACTGCAATCGTATCTTGGAAACCTAGAGGGCTTATATTTGGTCCAAATGAACAAAACATTACACATCATAAAATGGACATATTTTGGTCTGGATATAATGGTACACAGGGGAAAAAGGGACATGAATATATAAAAATTCCAAATAAAACAACTGAAGTGCTCACCATGAAAGTATTTGGATATGAAGCTGGTGATGCAAATGTTACCTATAGTTGGGGACATAAAGGAACCTGTATCGAATGGTATGATGGGTGTAATAATTGTACCTTAACTGATAATAACCAAACAAGTTGTACAGAAATATATTGCGAAGTTTATGGAGAATATAAATGTACAAAATGGAAAGATGACAATACCTCTAAACCAAATAGCTATGTGTGTGGAGCCAATACGCTTATAGATTGTCCTGAAGAGAACCAAACATGTAATCTTAGAACATTTAAAAACTTAGATGAACTAAATAAAAATGTTACTTATACATTCCAATATAATGGAAAATGTAAGAAAGATAATAATCTTACAAATGCACAGCAAGCTGAACTCACTAAAAACATACATTTATGGAACAAAGAGATAAATGGTTCAAATTATCAATTCTCAGTAGATGGATTTTTCTCTTATGGTCCCAACAAATGGTCAACGATTGTTAAAGATGGAAAGGCAACTGTTCTCTCAGGTAAAATCAAAATAGGAGGACCTAAAACTATTATTGGTCACTTTAATTTTATCCAATCTCTTATCGATGATGATGATATAAAATTAACAAAAGTAACCTATGATTCTACCTATGGATACCCTACTGAGATAAAATGGTCAGCAGTAGATCAAGAGATTGTAGGTCTTTGGGGAAGTTATAAAATAAATAATTTTAAACTATTAAATAATAATAGTGTTTGTACAGAAGAATATCTTCCAGTATGTGGAGCTAACTTAAATCTACCTATTGTTCCAAGTCCTACACAAACTTTTGGAAATATATGTAAACTCGAAAATGCAAAATTTACATTGTTACATTCAGGTAAATGTTATGTACCATATGAAACAAATATAACAATAAAACCTAAAAAAATAGACTGTGTCACATCTACTTTTGGTCCTACAAAATGTATGCAAATACAAGAAGAGGGCTCTAATATATGGGATAGTGTTTACTTCATAGATAATTTTGATTACCAAGAAAACTATCAATATAATGTACATGTAAAAATAACTAAAGAAAACAATACTATGCTTGTTGGTGTTCCTTTTAAAACATATAAAGCAATAAAAATTATTAAAAAAGAACTTGTAGATGATAATAGTACGATTTGTACAGAAGAGTATGCTCCAGTATGTGGTAAAGTAGATCCTTGTCATTATGATCCTAACGCTACAGGTCCTCAATGTTTAATGCTACCTTATCAACAAACATTTGGTAATTTATGCAAATTACAAATAAATAAATTTACCACATTTTTACATGATGGCGTGTGTAAAAAAGATGATAATCTTACAAATGTACAGCAAGCTGAACTCACTAAAAATATACATTTATGGAATAAAGAGATAAATGGTTCAAATTATCAATTTTCAGTTACTTATAATACTCTCTCATCTGGTAAAGAAAGCAATTGGACAACAATTGTAAAAGAAGGAAACGCAACTATTCTCTCTGGTGAAATACAAATAGGTAAACCTAAAACTATTATCGGTCACTTTAATTTTATCCAATCTATCATTGATGATGAGAACCGAAAATTAACAAAAATAACCTATGATCAAACCTATGGATACCCTACGGAAATAGAATGGTCTGCGGTTGATACAAACATAATAGGTATATGGGGAAATTATAAAATACATAAATTTAAACTATTAGATAGTAGTGGTATGTGTATGACTATAGTTGACCCAGTTTGTGCACAAAAAAAATATGCCATATTACCACAAACATACTCCAATGCATGTTTTGCTAAACTCGCTGGTGCAACTGTTTTATATAAAGGTGCATGTACAAATTCTTATGAGAAAAACATTACAATCAAATCTAAAAAAGTAGACTGTGTAGGATTATTTGTAGCTCCTGATACAAAGTGTCTTAATATACAAGAAGAAGGATCAAATATATGGGAAACAATTCTTGATATTAAAAATTTTACCTACCAAGAGAACTATACCTATAAAGTATTTGCAAAAATAACTAAAAACAATCTCAATATTACAGATGTACCAGGAAAATCTTATGAACTTATTAAGATTATTAAAAAAGAACCTGTAGAGAATAATGAGACAGTATGTACTGAAGAGTATACTCCTGTATGTGGTATAACAAACCCTTGTCCTAAAGGGGCACAATGCTTTGTTTCTCCTATCTATAAAACATTTAAAAACATGTGTAAGCTTAATGTATCAAAAGCTAAATTTGCTTATGAAGGCGAATGTAATAGTATTCAGACAAAAAAAGAAATTATCTACGTAAAAGAAGATACACCAGTTTGTATTGCCATGGTAGGAGTTATATGTCCTATGTACTTTACAAGAAAGTCAATTACGGGTAGCTGGGAAGATTTTTATAAAAAAATTGAAGGCTTTGAAAAGAAAGCACATTATCGTTATAAACTTTCCATAGATATGAAAGATCCATCTCATCCAAAACTCTTAAACATACTTGAAAAAGAATTTATTGTCCCAAAATCATGTGTCGCTTGGTTTGATGGATGTAATGAGTGTACAAAAAAAGACATTGGTGTAATATGTACAGATATGGCTTGTATAGAAGATGATTTAGAAGATTATCATGATAAATACAAATGTCATAAATGGGAATTTGAAAAATAACCTTATTTACAAATGTACCTACAATTATGTAGGTACATCTCTCTTTATTTATAAAATCCAGCCCCATACAAAATAAGCCACTAAAGAAACCACAATAACCCCAATAAAATTCAATTTTAATCCAATAGTAGCCATCTGCTTGATACTAATTACACGTGAAGACATCACAATAGCATTAGGTGGTGTAGC
>Ga0256827_10001840_pt1 | contig 13728 bp, 12 predicted proteins | sample CV84metaG_FD_185977 | JGI IMG/M metagenome (GOLD analysis project Ga0256827, IMG submission 185977) | Hydrothermal vent microbial communities from East Pacific Rise, Pacific Ocean - CV84 | ecosystem: Environmental > Aquatic > Marine > Hydrothermal vents | place: Pacific Ocean: East Pacific Rise... | reverse complement strand
ACCAAGTAGAGCAAAGGGTAAGGTAAAGAAGACAATGAATGTTGGTACCATAACTTTAAGTGCGAAGTAGATGAGTAAAAGGATAACCAGTAAAACAGTTGGGACTATCCAAATAATTTTCTTCATGGCGGACTCCAAGTATTCCGTCTGTCCTGCCCATTCAATATAATACCCTGAAGGTAGTTTTAAATCTTTGAGTACATTTTGTGCTTGTTCTTTATAATCTGTAGCAGACATACCCATTTTAGGTGTGATGTAAACAAAGGTCACTGGCGTTGCCATTTCAGACTTGATGACTGAGCCACTCTCTCTGTACGCTACTTTAGCAAAGGTAGACAGAGGTACAAACCCTAGAGGGGTTTTGACTTGTATGTTACGAATATCATCAAGGGAGCGACGTTCTTCTTCTTCAAAGCGAAGCGCTATAGGATAACGCTCTAAACCTTTATACATAGTAGTAATCTGTTTCCCACCGATGGCAGCAGAGGTATATTCATGTATAAGGTTTTTACTTATGTTGTAACGCTGCAAGGCTTCAGTGTCTATGTTGATGTCTATAAAAAAACCAGCAGATGCTTGATCCGAAAATACGGATTGAGTCCCTTTGAGTTCACGTAACTTGTGTTCTATTTGTGTGGCTACTTTTTGTAGTCCTGCGGCATCTTTCCCATAGAGCTTTATGCCTATCGGGGTACGAATACCTGAGAGTAGCATATCTATGCGTCCACGGATAGGGTATGTCCATGAGTTAACAAGACCAGGGATTTGCAAGGCTTTTTCCATTTCTGCCATGAGTTTTTCATGGGTCATTCCCTTGCGCCACTCACTTTTTGGTTTAAAGGTGATGATAGTCTCTAACATCCCAAGTGGTGCAGGGTCAGTTGCAGAGTTGGCTCGACCTCCTTTACCAAACACTGTAGCTACCTCAGGAAAAGATTTGATGATTTTATCGGTCTTTTGCGTCAGTGCCTTAGATTGATCTATACTTATACCGTAAGGCGTAACAGGCATATACATAATAGTCTGTTCGTTAAGCATAGGCATAAACTCCCAGTTTAGCTTTTGGTACAAAGGCACAGCAAAGGCAAGCGCTCCAATGGCTAGAAAAATTACCAAGTATTTGAGTTTTAAGCCATAGACTAAAATAGGGTGATAGAGCCAAATGAAAAAACGATTAATTGGGTTTTTGTTCTCAGGAATGATCTTCCCTTTGACAAAAAATATCATCAGCACGGGTACCAGTGTTACCGATAGTAGAGCCCCCGCAGTCATAGCAAAGGTTTTAGTAAATGCCAGAGGAGAGAAGAGTAAACCTTCTTGCCCAGAGAGTGCAAAGATAGGTAAAAAAGAGACTACCACCAAAGCCAGTGCAAAGAAAATAGGACGACCCACAAGCTGTGAAGACTTCATAATGACGTTGATACGTTCTGCATTGGTGAGTTCTCTACCTTTGAGAGCTTCTTCTTTATGTATGGATTTATGGGCATTTTCTATCATGACTATGGAGGCATCTACCATTGCACCTATGGCTATGGCAATCCCACCTAGGCTCATAATGTTAGAGCCTATACCAAAGAGTTTCATGAGTAAAAAAGGAAGGGCAATCGTTAGAGGAAGTACAATAAGCATAATGAGTGTAGACCTAAAGTGCATAAGAAACAGCCCAATGATAATAATGACGATAATGCTCTCTTCAAAAAGTGTGGTTTTTAAGGTTGTTACTGCTTTTTCTATGAGTCCAGAACGGTCATAGGTAGTGACAACATCGACACCTTCCACTTTAAGTTCAGACATTTTGGCTTTGATGCGTTTAATGGCAGAGTATACATCTTCGCCATAACGTATCATTACGATTCCACCAACTACTTCACCTTCACCATTGAGATCAGCCATACCACGGCGAGCGCTTGGTACCATCTCTACACGTCCAAGTTGTTCTAGGGTTAGCGGCACGCCACCTTTGGTAGCAACAACAAGTTTTCGTATTTCATCTAAGTCTTTGATGTACCCTTTGGCTTGTACCATCCACTCATAGCCATTTTGTATGACGATGCGTCCTCCTGTGTCGTTATTATTATCTTGTAGGGTTTTAGAGATGTCTTTTATAGAAAGGTTGTACTGCACTAAGGCATCGTTATTGACCGTTATCTGATACGTCGGTACAAAGCCACCGATACTTGCTACTTCAGAGACACCATCGACACCCATGAGGGCATACTTATAGTAGTAGTCTTGTATGGTACGAAGCTCTGAGAGTGTTTTTGTTTGTGATGTGAGTGCATACTCATATGCCCAGCCCACACCAGAGGCATCTGGGCCTAAGGCTACTTCCATGTTGTCAGGCAGTTGGCTTTGTATGGAAGCGAGTTGTTCTAGTACACGGCTTCTTGCCCAGTACAAATCAGTGTCTTCTTTAAAAATGATGTAAATCAGTGCATTTTCATAGGTAGAAAATCCACGTACAGTCTCTATGTTAGAGATGGCTAGAAATTGTGAGACTAAAGGGTAGGTCCCTTGATCTTCTATGATTTCGGGACTTTGTCCTTTCCATGTGACCTGTATGATGACCTGTGGAGGAGAGAGGTCAGGTAAGGCATCAAGAGGAGTATTTTTCATCGCCCAGATGGAGCCAAGTATGGTAAAGAGTGTCACCATAAGGACAACAAAACGATTACGAATGGAAAAGGCTATGAGTTTTTCAATCATTTGTACACCTATTAATACGACTAGTCGTATGAGCTAACTGCTGAAGTTGTCTCAGTGACAACGTAGTAAAATGGACTTTGTTCATTTTCCGTCCTTTAATAGATACTGTTTATTTGGGCATCTGAGTCCATCATAAACAGTGCATTATTGACTAGTGTATCACCTACATTTAGTCCTTTGGTAACTTCATAGTGTTTACTGTCAAGTGGCTTTAACTCTACAGCTAAAGGCTCATATTCTCCTTTAAATTCTGTGGCTAAGAAAATATACCATACCCCAGACTTACGCATAGCTGCAGTACGTGGGATGACAAGTTTTGTACTGCTTTGTGTACTGGCATGTAGCTTTGCATACATACCTGGTTTTAGTGTCTCATCTTCATTGTCAATGCTAAGACGTAAAGTTGCAGTTGCCTCTTTAGGGTCTATCATAGGGTAGAGTAGTTCTTTTTTTGCATCAAATGTTTTGTTTATGCCTTTGACAGTAACTTTAAAATCATTAAGTGAATTTAACACTGCTAGTTCATTTTGAAAAAGTTTTGCTTCTAACCATACTTTAGAGAGGTCAATGATGGTATAGAGTGATTTTTTCTCATTTAAAAAGGAACCTTGTGTAATATTTTTTTCAAATATCCATCCTGAAGTAGGTGCATAAATGGTGGTGAGCCTACTTACTTTTCCTTTATCACGTACTTGGAGTATTTCTGTTTGGCTGACACCTAGTAATATGAGTTTTCTTTTTGCACTTTTCACCATATTTGCTGCGAGACGTTTCGTATTAAAGTGAATGGCATTAAGGTAGTCTTGTTTTGCTTTATAGACTTCTGGGGAGTAGACAGAGGCAAGGGCTTGTCCTTTTTTCACTTTTTGGTATAAGGTGTCTACCTGTAAAACTTCTACATACCCTGCAAACCATGCTGTAACTTCTACCATATTAGAGTCTTTGGCTACGATGTATCCGTAGTTTATTTGCTTCTTTGCTGTGTTTATTTCTTTCACCATAACAGTTGTTACATTGAAAAGTTGCTCTATGGTAGGTTTTTTATTTGGATGTGAAGTTATTTTTTGAAGAGGCATTTTTTCAAGTGAAGTTTTTTTCATTGAAACATCTTTGCCTCCTGAACATTTACCGCTCTCGCACTTCATGGCGGGTGCTTCTTTTTTGTTAGGTACTTTTTTTACTAACGCTGCACCACATTTACCCACTTCACACTTCATATCTGCAAGTTTTGGTGCATCTTTACTCATAGCTGCACCACATTTTCCAGTTTCACACTTCATTTGGGCATTTGCAAAGAGCGTTGTAAGTATAAGTAAGGGGATGATGATATGTCTACTGTTCATTATTTCACTCCTGTAAGCGACTTGAGTTTGGACTGTGTCCGCATGAACTCTGCCAAGATAGAGATACTTTCTTCTTCTAGTGCCAATTTTTGTTCGAGTATGTTGGTATAGTTAAACAAGTCAGCACCTTCTTCTATGGCAGAAGCACTAAGCTCTAACATATGTTGAAGTTGAGGAAGACTTTTGTGCTGTATGATGTTGTATATTCTGTAGGCTTCTGTGAGTCTTGCATAGTTTTCACGTATATTGCTTTGAAGTAATGCTTTATAGTCAATGGTTTCACTTTTACGTGCTAGGGCTTCTTTTTGTGCGATTTCAGAATTTAATGATTCTGTCCCATATATAGGGAGTGAAATCCCTACAGAAATAGAAGCAAAATCTGGAAAGTCTGTACGGTTCACGTAGCCTACTTTTACATAAGGATCAGGATGCTTTTGCAAATCTACAAGCGCTTTATTGGCAACAGCCACATCACTTTGGGCTAGTTTTGCATGGTATGAGGGGTTTCTTCTCACACCTGCTAAGTAGTATCTGAGTGATTTTGGTTTTTTCATACGAAGTTTATCGGAGATTTTTTTAACACGTTTTTGTACCAGATAGTTAAGTTTTTCTTTTTCTACTTTGAGTAGTGACTTATAGCGTTCACTTCGTATTTCTATTTTAGAGAGTGAAAGCTCTGCTGCGATGCTATCGGCATGGCTCATCGGGTCAGTCGCGATATAATCCGTATAGAGCTTAATGTTTTGTTTTGCTAAATGCATATATTTATGGAGTATATGTATACGTGCTTCAAGCTCTTTAATGGTGTAAGCAGTCTTGCGTATATTGTAAGCCAGTTGTACTTGTGCAGATTCTAAAGAGTGAAGAATAACATGTTTTTCTTCTTGGGCTAGTGCTTTTCTAGCACTGAGTTTACCAAACCAAGGGAACTTTTGTTTAAAGTTTATGGATTGGTACTGCATACGCTCTTCGTCACGGCTTAGGGGTTTTCTAAACTGTATGTCATTAATAGTCACAGATAAGTCAGGGTTTGCCCATTTTTGGCTTTTTTCTATACGTTCATCCATCGCTAGTAGACGATACTTGATACTCTCAAGTGAATGATGTTTTTTTATAGAATATTTTATGAGTTGCTTAATGCTTTGTGCTTGTGGCACAGAAAACACTAAGAGTAAGAGTAATAATACACGCATATTTGAATCCTCGTTCTTTTATATGCTTATATTATACAGTTTATGTGTACATAGTGTGCACATAAATATCTATGTAAATAGAATAATTTAATAAAATCTATAGATTTACTTGACATTAAAATATTTTTTTGTTAAACTACGCTCATATTAAACATAAGTACTTTTAAAAACCCTTGAAAATCACATCGGACAAGGGCATTTTTGCACTCTTTGGATCATTGTCTCCCCAAGAATTGTTAACCTCATGAGATGTTAAAATGTTGTGATTTGACAGGGTTTCTAAAAGTACTTCATTTTATAACAAAATTTAAAGGAAAAATCATGTCAGCAAACAATATCTCTGCCTCTTGCCCCATATCATTAAGAAGAGTAGATGCTAACATGGTCAGAGCCATATCTTTACAAGTATCACTATTTGCAGTGATTCTACTATTTACACAAGAGAGTTTTTTTGCCTTAGTCCTTCTGTTTGACTTTACAGTAAGAACACTACGTCTATCAAAGTTTAGTCCTTTTCATCTTATTGCCCAGTTTATATTAACAGGGTGGGGCATAGCACCCAAACTTTGTGATGAGTCACCAAAACGTTTTGCACTCTATATGGGTTTAGGTATTTCATTGGTATTGGCTGTACTCTTTGCAGCTGGCTTTACAACGGTGGCTACATTTATAGCAGGTGTTTTATTGGTTTGTGCATTACTTGAGACTGTGTTCGACTTTTGTATAGGATGTAAGATATACTACGCGATACAGTTAATAAAATCGATGGGGACAAATGATAGGGATTTCAAGTAAAACAGTTTATGCAGTGGCAGCATTGCAAGAACTTGGGAGTATACAAGACAATAGTGTACTCAAGATAAAAGAGATAGCAGCAAATGCAAACATACCACAAAACTTTTTAGAACAAATACTCTTGGAGCTTAAAAAGCAAGGCTTACTTGTTAGTACTAAAGGTGCACATGGTGGCTACAAATTAGCAAAAACACTTAAAGATATTACGCTTAAAGATGTGGTAATCATATTAGAATCAGATATATTTTCAGATATTTGTAAAACAGATAATGAAGGACTAAAACTCTTTTGGGCTGACCTAAAAGACAATGTTAGTTCTGCCTTTGAAGTGCCACTCTCTGAACTTAAAAATTACCAACTCAAAGCCACGCAAACACTTAACTACTCTATATAGGAACGACTATGGATAACAACACAGATTTTGACTACTTCAACACACTCCTTGTACACAGTGTAGGTGCAAGTACAGGTCCCATTGCCCCTACCATAGCACCTTCTGCTGCTTTTGGCTATGAAAATGCAGAAGAAGCAGAGGGGATTTTCTCTTCTTCTGTAAACAAGCCTCTCTACGCAAGAGTAGGAAACCCAACCAATGGAAAACTAGAAGGCATCGTAGCCAAGATGGAAGGTGGCTTTGGTGCCATCGCAACATCCTCTGGGATGGGTGCCATCTCCATGGTATGTACAGCTTTTTTAGCGGCAGGTGATGAGTTACTTTGTATCGGAGGTTTCTTTGGTGGAACATACTCACTTGTCAACGAAACACTGGCACGCTTTGGTGTAACCAACAGCTTTTGTGAAGTAGATGACTTTGCACACATAGAAGCTACGCTTAAACGTGGTGTCAAAATGGTCATCTTCGAATCTGTTGGTAATCCAAGCCTGACACTTCCAGATGTGCAACGCATTATAGACCTTTGTAACCAGTATGAAACAGTAGTGATGATAGACAATACTGCTACGCCACTACTATTACGTCCACTCACTATGGGTGCAGATGTTGTGGTACACTCTTCAACTAAAAATATGTCAGGACACTCTGCAGCACTTGGTGGTGTAGCTGTGTTTAGAGCAGTGAAAGAAGAGGGAGATAAGCTCCTCACTGAAAAGTACAAAGACCTACATAAGATAGTCAAAAAAATGGGTAAAAAAGCTTTTATCCCCATCTGTAAAAAAAGAGCTATTAGAGACTATGGTATGACTGCCAATGCCTTTGGCTCATTTATGACGATGATAGGACTAGAGACACTCTCCTTACGTGTAGAGCGAGTCAACAAATCTGTAGCGAAAATAGCAGCTATTTTGGAAGAGAAGTTACCAGAGGGTGTAAGTGTAAATCACCCATCACTGCCTTCGAGTCCAGACAATGCACGTTACAAGTCAGACTTTCCAGATGGTTGTGGACCACTGCTTAGCTTGGACTGTGGTACAAAAGAAAAAGCCTTTGCACTACTGAACAAACTAAACACAGTCATACTCACAGCAAACATAGGGGACAATAGAACTTTGGCACTACATATGCAAAGTACAATTTACTCAGATTTTAATGAAGAAGCACGTAAGTTTTTAGGGGTAAATGAAGGACTCATCAGAGTTTCCATAGGACTTGAAGACCCAGAGACGATTGCGGAAGACTTTGTGCAGGCGGCTAAAAATATTTAATATTCATTATGTTTTAAAGTATATATTCCCATCTTTCAAACATTTGAGAAATATTTTTAATACTATCATGTACATTAACGTTAATAATCCTATATCCATTTTCTACATAAACTTTAATTTTCATAATTAATTCCTTTAGAGTTATCTTATAAAATAAAGTATAATAAAAAAATGTCAACTTTTTATCAAAATATATTTTCTCCCCCGACATACACTTTAGAAACTTCTTTCGTATGCAACACAGCCCAGAGGGCTATCTCTTCCTCTCTCTTAGGTGCTTCACGTAAGGTGACTACAGCAAAATCTGCTAATTTCCCATCTTCTATGCGACCACACTCTAAGCCTAGTATGTCTGCGGCATCTGACGTGATGCTCTCTATAAATTTATGTGCCAGCTTTTCTATGGGAGCTTGATGATGTAACATGAGTCCCGCTCTAAGTTCATCTAAAATACTTAAAGAGTCGTTCGAGCTTAATCCATCGGTGGCAATAGAGTATTTCAACTCTAAATCTCTTAGAGTCTCTATGGGTAGTCTACCCACACCCAAATAGCGATTACTTCGTGGACAGTGAGCGATGCTGTGTCCCTTTTGTGCAAGATATTCTAGTTCTACTTTGTTGGCTTGTACACAGTGGGTAAAATGTGTAGGATAGGTGTCAAAGGCATACATGAACTCTTGTATATTCGTCACAGGCGTTTCTGTGTTAAAGTACTTTTTAAAGAAGCCTTTGAGTTCTCCTTCACCTTTCTCTAACCAGTCTCTCTCAGCTTGCGACTCTAAAAAGTGAGCGCAGAGTGGAAGTTTATGCTCTTTAGCCACATTAACAGCTTTTTGTAAGATGATAGGGTGCACCGAGTAGGGTGAGTGTATGGCTACAGCAGGTGTAATGTTTGTACTTTTTTCACAAGACATAGAAGCTTTGACCCTCTCCATAAAATCACCATAAAGCATATCAGCATACATAGCATTTGAGCCTATGAGTTCGTTAAAAAAGACCACTCTTTGAGGGGCTTTCTCACACACTTCAAGCTCGTTACCAAAGCTAGAGATGGCACCAAAAGTGGTAACACCTGAACGCAACATCGTGTCACATTCCCCCATCATCACTGCATTATCACAACAGCCTACGAGGTCTTCTCTGTGTTCTATGACAGAGTCAAGCCAAGGCATAAATGAGCCATATTTGAGTGAAGTTTTGTTTGCAGAAAACTCCAAGTGTACATGGGTGTTGATGAATCCTGGGAAGAGTACAGAGTTGGGCTCTGTTTTGATGATGGTAGCATCTGGATACTTAGTTTCTAGTACTTCAAGAGTACCTATCTCTTGTATGGTATCAGTAAATGCTACCGCTTGATTAGATATGAAACTTTTTGGGGTGTAAATGTAGTCGGCTACAAGTATTTTCATCTTAACTATCCTCATATAATTATATGATGCAATCATATCTAAATTTTGATTGTTAAAATATATTTTATTTATTTATTTGTTTGACATTTTTATGACATTTATTGAATATACTTTTTGTAAAATAAATATAAAATCGGAGGAGAGAAAATGTACAAAAAAATAATAATGGGAACAGCTATCGTGCTGATTGCTGTAGGGTGTGCAACACAGCCTAAAAAAGAAGAAGCAAAAAAACTCATACCTAAAGACATGAATGGCACTACAACAACTACAATAACAAGTACAGGTGCCGTATATGCTAGTCAAAAAAACAACTATTTAAACAGTTGTCTTCATGGAAATGGACAAGGGTGTAGAGATATTTCTACACTCTATGAACTAGGGGTAGGAGTACCTAAAAATATGAAGAAAGCACTTTATTATATAGAAAAAGGGTGTGAATTGAATCATGGTGCATCATGTAGTAGAGTAGGTAATTTTTATGAATATGGTATGGCAGGAGTTATTAATAAACAAAAAGCAGCTACATACTACATGAAAGGATGTGAACTTAATTATGGGACAGCATGTAACAATATTGGTACGGCATATATGGATGGTGAAGGAGTTGTTAAAAATTTAGCATTATCAGAAACTTATTTGCAGAAGGCTTTGAAATTAGGACATAATACCTATAATAATCTTGGTTTTTTGTATGAAATGAAAGGGGATGATGTTAAGGCTGAGGAGCATTATATAAAAGGGTGTGATTTAAAAGATGCCTTGGCATGTAGTAATTTAGCTAATCTGTATAAAAGTCAGAAAAAATATACGCCAGCATATAACCACTACATAAAAGCATGTAATTTAGCTAATGGAAGTGCTTGTCAACGTTCTGCTATGATGATTTATGACAAATTAATTACGGTACCAACACCAAATGCAACTATGTTTAGACTAGAGTCAAATAGTTGTGAATTAAACTATAAAACAGGTTGTGCTGATTTAGCTTATTTGTATGAAAATGGTATGGGTGTCGCTAAAGATAAGAAAAAAGCAAAGAAATACTATAAAAAAGCGTGTAAGTTAGGGCATAAGTCTAGTTGTAACAAATAAATAACCAAGATGATGCTAAGTTATAGCATCATCTTCTATATTTTTAAATACTACAATATCTACATAAATCTCTCTTTATTTATGTATCCCTCTTTATTGCAATATATTAAAGCAATTTCGCTAAAATAATACCTAAATATAACACACAAGGCACATCAATGAAAATAGTAGTAATCCAAGGTCCAAATTTAAATATGCTCGGTATTAGAGAACAAAATATTTATGGTCCTATGAAATTAGAAGATATTCACTCACAAATGAAAGCATTTGCAGAGCAAAACAAAACTGAAATCGAATTTTTTCAGTCTAACTTAGAGGGTGAGATAGTAGATAGAATACAAGAGTGTATGGGTGATGCAGATGGTATCATCATCAATCCTGCTGCGTATACACATACGTCTATTGCTATAAGAGATGCTATTGCAGCAGTGCAGATACCTACACTTGAAGTACATCTTTCTAACATCTACCAAAGAGAAGAGTTTAGACATACTTCACTCATAGCACCTGTATGTGCAGGACAAATTTCTGGTATGGGACCATTTGGTTACCATTTAGCGATGGTGGGTATGACACAAATGCTTGCAGAAGTCTCAGCTATGAAAGAACAACAAGCTAAAGCACAACAAAAATAACTCTTATACTCTTCCTCTCCTCCAAGAGGAGGAATATAACTTTTACAAACAAATTTTAAAGGCTAGTCATGAACTATATGCTCAAAGACGAAAATGCTATCTATTATGAATGTGGTTATAGTTGCGATAATGCACTTTACCTTCGTTTAGGCTCTGATGCATTTTTCATTACAGATAGCCGTTATACTATAGATGCAGATGAAAATGTTGTAGATGCACAAGTGATTATCAGTGGGGACTTATATGGAGAGGCTGTTAGCTTACTTAAAAAACATAAAGTAAAAAAAATCATCTTTGATCCTAAAGAGTGGACAGTAGATGGGTTTGACCGTATGAGCCAGAACAGTAGAGTAAAGTTCAAGCCAGCATTAGACTTTTCGCATAAAAAGCGCATCATAAAGTCTGATGAAGAGTTGAAAATCATCTCTAAGGCGGCAAAACTCGGAGCTAAAGCATTTAAACACTTGGCAAAAGAGTTTAGAAAAAATGGTTTTGGTAAAGATGAATATACTTTAACACATATGGCTAAAGGCATTTTGGGTGACTTTGGGAAGTATGAGCTTAGTTTTGACCCCATAGTAGCCATCAATAAAAATGCGGCAAAGCCTCACGCGACACCAACGTCAACTGTGTTAGAGAAAAATGACTTACTTTTGGTAGATGCTGGACTCAAATACAAGCGTTACTGTTCTGACAGAACACGTACTGTGCAGGCAGATAAGTATTTTATGTTTGATACACACCAAAGCTATAAACGTAAGAAGATACAAAAAGCCTATGACGTAGTACTCAAAGCCCATGACAATGCTATAGCCAAAGCACGCTCAGGTATGAAAGCCAAAAAGGTAGATGCTTTAACACGTGACATCGTAGAGAAAGCAGGGTACGGAAAGTACTATGTACACTCTACAGGACATGGGGTAGGGTTAGACATCCATGAGATGCCATACATTTCAACGAAGTCAAATACCATCATTGAAGATGGTATGGTTTATACCATAGAGCCAGGTATCTACATACCAGACGAGTTTGGCATACGCATAGAAGACATGGTAGCCATGGTAGATGGAAAAGCAACAGTGTTAGGCAAATAAGCAATAGGGAGTAGCTGTGGTAAAGAGAAAAGTATTAGATAAAAATCATACATTGATATTTACCCCACATTTCCCCTATAATACAAGTAGTAAAGGTGGAAACAAAGCACTCCTTGGTGTGGGTGGAAACATCGGTGATGTACTGCGTCGATTTGAGCATTTGTATACGTACTTTAAACGTTCATCTTTTGTTCACGTGATAGAGACTGCACCTGTTCTTAAAAACCCACCTTTTGGGTACACAAAGCAGGAGGATTTTTATAATTCACTTGTACTTGTCGAGACAAGGCTTACACCACAGGCGTTACTACGTTATGTGTTACGTGTTGAGAGGCTATTTGGACGTAAACGTTCATTTCAAGATGCCCCTCGCACACTAGATATAGATATAATATTTTACGAAAATGTGACCATGGATACAAAAAAATTGATACTTCCTCACCCTGGATGGATGAAAAGAAGTTCAGTTTTATTTCCGTTGAAATACCTTTCTCGCTATAGGCGAAGCTTTAGTGAGATGAATAGGAAGAGGAGCTTTGCTTCTTTCCTAGAAGAAAATAATAAAAAGGTCGTTTATGATTAACGAAACATTTGTAGCTTCTGACCCTAAGGGTGCATACGAACTTGCTGTAGAGAAATATGGAGTAACCATATCATTGGTATCTGCTAAGCAAATCAAATATGAGGATGGAGTACTCCGTTCTGAAATCACCGTAGCCATACCGTTAGAAGTGTATGAAGAAGTTTCTCTTGGTGGCGTTGTAGCTAAAGATGACGATGAAGCCTTACTCTCAGAGATATTTGAGCTCAAAGAACAGCTTAACCTCATGAAAGACGATATGCATAAAGAGTTGCAAGAGGGTAATTCTGTCATCACTGAGGTGAAAGCACTGTTCATGAAAAAAGGTATTTCCGCATATTGGTTAGAGAGTATGTTTAAAACGCTTGCAAGCTCAGAAGTACTTGATGACAAAAAACTGTTAGTCTCTTACCTCTTAGAAGAGATAGATGAAGCACTCACAGTAAAAAAAGAAGATTTAAGTACACCAAAGGTGATGATGTTAGTAGGTCCTACAGGTGTAGGGAAGACGACGACTATTGCAAAGCTTGCTGCACGTTATGCATACTTGTTAGACAGACCCTATAAAGTGGCTTTGATTAATCTTGATTCCTTCAAGGTAGGTGCCATCGAGCAGTTAGGGCACTATGCGGAGATCATGCAGATAGAACATTTTGTGGTAGATGATGTCGATGCGTTTAAAGAGACTTTAGAAAAGCTAGAGGGCTATGATGTTGTATTGGTAGATACAGCAGGGATGTCTCCTTACGATACAGAGAAGTTTGTTCAAACTGTAGAGTTTGTAAAAACAGACTCGCCCAGAGAGATAGAAGTAAGTTTACTCCTTTCTGCTACAGTAAAGTATGAAGATATGGAAGATATTTACCAAAATTTTTCATTTTTAAATCTTTCAAGCGTGATTATCTCTAAATTTGATGAAACAAAACACTTTGGGACACTGCTAAACTTTATGTTACTCTACAACCTTCCTATGAGTTACTTTGCTACAGGGCAAGAAGTTCCAGATGACTTACTTTTTGCGGACAAAGAGTTCTTGTTAGAGCAGTTTATAGGTGACATAGATGAAGGCTGAAACACAGGCAAATGCTCTGGCTTCTTTGGTGCAAAAAAAGAAGAAGTATCCTGAGTATGAGTTAGCACTTCCTCTCTTTGATGTGAAGCAGTCTAGGTTGAAAAAACTAGAGATTGGTGATGTGCTTTTAGTTGGACTTGATCA
>Ga0256827_10001839_pt1 | contig 13730 bp, 10 predicted proteins | sample CV84metaG_FD_185977 | JGI IMG/M metagenome (GOLD analysis project Ga0256827, IMG submission 185977) | Hydrothermal vent microbial communities from East Pacific Rise, Pacific Ocean - CV84 | ecosystem: Environmental > Aquatic > Marine > Hydrothermal vents | place: Pacific Ocean: East Pacific Rise... | reverse complement strand
TAAAATTGATAAGATGGTGATTAGTAAAATATTAACAAATTTAGGTTTTAACATCTCAAAATCATCTACAAATAATTTTGTGGTGGCTATTCCTCAGTTTCGTCATGATATTGTTAATAAACAAGATATTGTAGAGGAAATAGTTCGTATGGTTGGGATAGATAATATTCCATCAAAACCGTTTGAATTGCTGGAAGAGAATAGATTGAAAGATGATTATTTTGATTATAAGAAAAAAACTATTTTTAGACATCGTGCTGTTCAATCTGGTTTTTTTGAAACAGTTCAATTTGTATTTGATGAGAAAAAAATAGTTCAATCATATAATTTTGAAACAATAAAAGAGGAGTTAGAGATTCTTAATCCGATTGTAACTACATTAGATACATTAAGACCAACTCTTTTGACTGGATTATTGAAATCAGCTTCTTTAAATATCAAAAATGGTTACTCTTCTGTAAAACTTTTTGAAGTAGGGTCAGTTTTTTCACCTTTACGAGCTGAATCTTTAAAGATGGCATTTTTGTTTAGTGGAGATAAAGAGGTCGAGAGCTTAGAAAATGCTGGAAAACCTGTAAAGATAGATTTTGCCTCTTTTACACAAAAAATTGCAGATGTTATTGGTGATTTTGAATTACAAAAACATGAGACAAAACATACACTTTCACATATTTATCAAACAGCTAAAGTTATAATAGCTGGAGAGGTAGTTGGAGAACTTTTTAGAGTTCATCCAACTGTTGAAAAAGATTATGATTTAAACAATACTTATATGTGTGAAATAGATTTTAATAAAATTCCTTATGCACTTAAAACAGCACAAAATAGTTCAAAATATCAAGCATCTTTTAGGGATTTAAGTATTATTATCCCAAAAAGTATGAGTTATGAAGAGGTTAAAAATAGTGTAGAGAAGTGTCAAATTAAAGAACTTATTCGATTTTATCCTGTTGATAGATATAGCGATGAATCCTTAGGGGAAAGTTTAAGTTTATCTCTTCGTTTTGTGCTTCAATCTCAGGAAAAAACATTAGAAGAGGACGATATAACATCTGCTATGGATATGATTTTAGAGAGTTTAAAAACAAATTTAGGGGTAGGATTACGATGAGTAAAATAGTAGTATCTCCTTGTAAAACTTTTAGTTTAAATATATCAGAGATAGCACCAGATAAATCTATATCACATAGAAGTGTGATGTTTTCTATGTTAGCTAAAGGTACAAGTGAGATAACTAATTTTTTAAGAGCAGAAGATACTTTGAACTCTTTGGAGATTATAAAAAATCTTGGTGCAGTTGTTGAAGATGATGGTGAAATTATAAAGATAAGTTCTAATGGAATTCAAGAGAGTAGTGAAATACTTGATTGTGGAAATTCTGGAACAGGGATGAGACTTTTTTGTGGACTGTTAAGTTCTGCAAATGGCCATTTTATCTTAACTGGTGATGAATATCTTCGTCGTCGTCCGATGAAGAGAGTTACCTCTCCTCTTCAAAATATAGGTGCAAAACTAGATGGTAGAGATAATGGGGATTTAGCACCGTTAAGTATTCGTGGAGCATCTCTTAAAGCATTTGATTATGAGAGTAAAATCGCTTCAGCACAGGTAAAAAGTGCGATGATTTTAGCAGGACTGAGAGCAGATGGAGAGTGTAAATATAGAGAACCTGAACTTTCTCGTGACCATACTGAAAGAATGCTAAAAGGGATGGGTGCAGAGATAGAAGTAGATGGTTTACAAACAATTATTCAACCGATGAAAGAGCTTTTATCACCATTAACTATACGAGTTCCTGCAGACCCATCAAGTGCTTTTTTCTTTGCAGTAGCGACAGCGATTACACCAAATTCTACGGTTATTTTAGAAGGTGTAACTTTTAATCCAACGCGTATAGAAGCTTTTAAAGCATTAGAGAGAATGGGTACAGATATAAGTTATAATTTGACAGATAATAAATATGAACCGATAGGGAATATTACCGTAAAATATGCCCCTCTTAAAGGTATAGTTATTGAAAACAACATCTCTTGGTTAATTGATGAACTTCCAGCACTATCTATCGCTTTTGCTTGTGCAGATGGAGAGAGTATAGTGAAAAATGCACAAGAACTAAGAGTAAAAGAATCAGATAGAATTTCAACAGTAGTTAATGGATTACGAGCATCTAATATAGAAGTATATGAGTATGAAGATGGTTATAAAGTGATAGGTGGAAAGTTACAAAAAGCTCAAGTAGAGAGTGATGGTGACCATAGAATAGCTATGAGTTTTATTATAGCTGGGTTAAAATGTGGTATGGAAGTTAGCGATTTAGAGTGTATAAATACATCTTTTCCAAACTTTTTTGAGTTACTTCAAAAAATCACTGAATTTAAAATGAGCTAATTATGAAAATAGAATTAGCTGAAAAATATGGATTTTGTTTCGGTGTAAAAAGAGCAATTAAGATAGCAGAAGAGAATCAAAATTCAGCTACTTATGGCCCTTTAATTCATAATTCAAAAGAGATAGCAAGACTTGATAAAGATTTTAAAGTTGGTCTTGTTGAAGATGTAAAAGCTTTTACATCTGGTGATAAAGCTATTGTCAGAACACATGGTATAGAAAAAGAGGAGTTAGCACAACTTCATAATTCTAATGTGGATGTAGTTGATGCAACATGTCCTTTTGTTACGAAACCTCAAGAGATAGCACAAGAGATGAGTGAAGCTGGTTATGATGTTGTTATCTTTGGTGATGCTGTGCATCCTGAAATTAAGGGTGTTAAATCCTATGCTACTTATGGTGCTAATGTTGTAATGAATGTATCAGATTTAAAAAATTTACATTTGAAAGAGAAGATAGCTTTAATTGCACAAACAACACGTCAAGTGGAAGATTATATGAAGATAGCTAATTATCTTATTCCCCGTCATAAAGAGGTGCGTGTATTTAATACTATATGTAATGCAACTTTTGAGAATCAAGAAGCTGTAAGAAAAATCGCTACAATAGCAGATATAACTATTATTATTGGGGGAAAAAATTCCTCCAATACAAAACAGCTTTTTGGTATAGCAAAAGAAAATTGTAAAGATAGTTACCATATAGAAGATGAAAAAGATTTAGATTATGGATGGTTTCAAGATAAACAGTTTTGTGCGATAAGTGCAGGAGCATCTACTCCTGATTGGATTATTCAGAATGTGGTTAATTCAATAGAAAAAGAGATTAATAGTTAAATTTATTTTTATTTAATAAAAAAATAAATATTATTTAGATATACTAACGACAATTTTTATGTACAGAGGATAGGTAATGGCGTTCGATAACGAATCATTTGAAGAAGAAGAAAATTTTGCAGAGATGTTTGCTGCAAGTGAAAAAAAACAAGAGACAAGCCGTATAGTAGAAGGTGAAATTGTTGAAATCCAAGCGGATGAACATAGAGCATTAGTTGGTGTTGGTGATAAACTAGAAGGTATTATCAATCTTGATGAGATTAGTGTTGATGGTGAACTTCAGTTCAATGTTGGTGATAAAATCAAAGTAATGATTATGGGATATTATAATGAACGTCCTAAAATCTCTTATAAAAAAGTTTTAGAACAACAAAAAACTATTGAGTTTATTGATGCAAACAAAGAAGATTTTGAAGATGTAGTTATTGAAGGTATTATTACTAAGAAAAACCGTGGTGGTTATGTTGTAGAAGCTGATGCAGTTTCTTTCTTTATGCCACGTTCATTAGCTGCTTTTAAAGATACTGACGATGTTGTTGGTCGAAAAATCAAAGCTCAAGTTGTTAAGATAGATGAAAATGAGAACTCTATTATTGTTTCTCGTCGTAAACTATTTAATGAAGAGAGAAAAAGAAAGAAAGAGATTATTGACCAATTAATGGCTGAAGACACAATCGTTGAAGGTACAATTAAAAAAATCACTAGTTACGGTATGTTCGTAGATGTTGGTGGTGTTGATGGTTTAGTTCATTACAATGAAATCTCTTATAAAGGACCAGTTAATCCATCTAAACTTTATAATGAAGGTGATGTTGTAACTGTTAAAGCTATATCTTATGATAAAGATAAGCGTCATCTTTCACTTTCTATTAAAGCTGTTCAACCAGACCCTTGGGCTGAAGTTGAATCTGAATTAGATGAAGGTGATACTATCACTGTAACTGTTTCAAATATTGAAGCATATGGTGTATTTGTTGATTTAGGAAATGATATTGAAGGTTTCTTACATATTTCTGAGATTGCTTGGGATAAAAATGTTAAAAATCCTAATGATTATTTAGAAGTAGGTCAAGAGATAGATGTTGAAGTTATTGAAATTAATTCAAAAACTCATAAACTTCGTGTTTCATTGAAAAAACTTTTACCAAAACCATTTGATGAGTTCTTAAAGAACTATAATGAAGGTGATGTTGTAACTGGTGTAATTACATCTTTAACTGATTTTGGTGCATTTGTTCGTATTTCAGGTGTTGAGGGTCTTTTACATAATCAAGATATCTCTTGGGATAAAAATACAAAATGTAAAGAAGTTTTAAAATCTGGTGAAGAGATTGAAGTGAAAATCGCTAAAATTAATGCTGAAGACCAAAAAATATCTTTAAATCGTAAAACTTTGTTAGAATCACCAATAGATAAATTTGCTACAACTCATAAAGTGAATTCTGTTGTAACTGGTACTATTCGTGATATTAAAGATTTCGGTGTATTTATCTCTTTAGAAGATGGTGTTGATGCACTTATTCGTGATGAAGATTTAACTCCACTTGTAAAAGATGAATTAGAAGCTGGTCAAGAGATAGAAGCTGCTATTGCTGTAATTGATACTCGTAGAGACCGTATCCGTTTATCAGTGAAAAAATTAGATTATATCAAAAATCAAGCGATTCTTGAAGAGATTAATGATAATGAAGCACATTCATTAGGTGATTTAATTAAAGATAAATTCCAATAGTAAATTAGAATTTAGATGAAGACAATCATAAAATGGTTAACACCTATTATTTCAATAGGTGTTGCTGTCTTCATACTCTTTTTTTTAATCTCTATTAACTCCTCTCCAAAAAATAACAATATAGAGCCTATCTCTTTAGCTGATGAGATAGTGAAAAAACAATCAAAACCAGTTTGGTTAGATAGCTTCTCTAAAAATAGTGTAAAAAGTTACTCTTACCCCATAAATGAAGTTTATCTTGAGATAGATTTAGATGAAAAAATAACTAACACTATACGATATGAATTATCAGCTTCTCTTTTAGACCAATATCAACTCTTTTGTTTAAAAGAAGAATTAAAAAGACATAAGTTACGATACAATCTTAAAAAATCTAACAATAGAGTAGAGTTATTTATTTATTCACAAAACAAAAAAAGTTTAAACTCTTTGGTGGAAGCACTTAAAGATTATAAAATATTTGCAAAAATCAAACGATATAAGGATAAAAAATGAAAAAATATACAATTGTAGTTTGTGACCATATTCATGAAGCTGGTTTAGAGATGCTTCGTAATGATGAAAATATCAATTTTATTATGGCTGCTGATGAGCCAAAAGATAAACTTATTAAAGAGATAATCCCAAAAGCAGATGTAGCAATTACTAGAAGTTCAACTGATGTTGATGATTTCTTTTTAGAGAATGCTAAAAATTTAAAAGCTGTTGTTCGTGCAGGTGTTGGTGTTGATAATGTAAATATTCCAGGATGTTCTAAAGAGGGTATCATTGTTATGAATGTACCAACAGCAAACACTATTGCAGCAGTCGAATTAACTATGGCACATATACTTTCTTGTATGAGAATGTTTCCATATTCTCACGACCATCTTAAAAATCAACGTATTTGGAAGCGTGAAAAATGGTATGGTTATGAGATGAAAGGGAAAAAACTTGGTGTTATCGGTTTTGGAAATATCGGTTCTCGTGTAGCAAAACGTGCTGCTGCTTTTGAGATGGATATTGTTGCTTATGACCCATATATTCATCCATCAAAAGTTACAGATTTAGATATGACATATACGAAAAATTTTGAAGATATTTTAGCCTGTGATATTATTACTATTCATACACCTAAAAATCAAGAAACTATTGGTATTATTGGTGAAGATGAATTTGCTAAAATGAAAGATGGTGTAGTTGTAATCAACTGTGCAAGAGGTGGTCTTTATGATGAAGATGCTCTTTATAACAATCTTAAATCTGGTAAAATTCGTTTTGCAGGAATAGATGTTTTCAATAAAGAACCAGCTATCAATCATCCTTTATTAGATTTAGATAATATTGTTGTTTCACCTCACTTAGGTGCAAATACTTATGAATCACAATTTAATATAGGAACTCAAGCTGCTGAAAATGCTATTGAAGCAGCTAAAGGTATCGCTTATCCTCATGCTATGAATTTACCTATTGATGAGAGTAAAATTCCATCATTTGTAAAACCATTTTTAGAGATGGGACAAAAGATAGGTTTTATGGTTTCTCAAATCAATAAATCTCAAATTATTGCGATTAAAGTAAGTGGTCAAGGTGAGATTGCTCAGTATGTTGATTCTTTATCTACATTTGTTGCTGTTGGTGCTATGAGTGATAATAGTGATGATACTATTAACTATGTAAATGCAGAGTTTGTAGCAAAAGAGAAGGGTATTGAGATAGAATCTGAAGCACTTGTTGATTCAGCAGTATTTAAAAACTTAATTACTATTAAATTAACAACTGCTGAAGGTGTTACTACTATATCTGCAACTATTTTTGATGATGGTGTAAAACGTATCGTTGCTATTGATGGTTTTGATATTGAAGTAGCATTAAAAGGTGATATGATACTATTTAAAAATAGTGATGTTCCAGGTGTTATAGGTAGTATCGGTTCTACTTTAGCAAATCATAGTGTAAATATTGCAGATTTTTCACTAGCAAGAAATGAAAAGTCAGAAGCATTAGCTGTTATTTTAGTAGATAATAGTGTAGACAGTAAAACTCTTGAAGAGTTATCTTCTCTTGAAGCATGTTTAAGTGTTTCTTATGTAAGAGTTTAATTTTTTAGATTTCTTTCCTTAAATTAGAACCCATTTGTTGGGTTCTAAAGCTCTTTTATTTCTCTCTTTTTCTATAAAACTCTTTCTTATATTCATCAAATTTATCTTCTAAAATTGCTTCACGAACCTCTCTCATAAGATTAAGGTAATAGTGTAAATTATGGAGTGTTGCTAATCTAAAATATGTTATCTCACGAGAACGAAAAAGATGATTAAGATATGCTCTTGAATATGTTCTACATGTAAGACATTTACACTCTGAGTCTATTGGAGCTTCATCCTCTTTAAATTTAGCACCTTTGATATTTATACGCCCAAATGATGTAAAAAGTGTTCCATTTCTAGCATTTCGTGTAGGCATTACACAGTCAAACATATCTATACCACGCTCAATATTTTCTATTAAATCTTCAGGTGTACCAACTCCCATAAGATAACGAGGTTTATCTTCTGGCATATATTGTACTGTATGTTCAACTGTATCGTACATCTCATTATTAAGTTCACCAACACTTAATCCACCGATAGCAAAACCATCATAATCCATAGCACAAAGTTCAGTGGCACTTTTTGTACGGAAAGCTTTATCTGTTCCACCTTGAATGATAGCAAAGATATTTTGTTCTGTACAGATACCTTTTTCCTGTTGAGAACGAAAATATTCAATAGACTCTTTTGCCCAAGCAGTAGTTCTTTCAATAGAGATTTTTATACGTTCTTGAGTAGCAGGAAGCGCTACTAAATCATCTAAAATCATCATAATATCTGAACCTAAATTTGTTTGAATATCTATAACCCCTTTAGGAGTAAAAAAATGCTTAGAGCCATCTATATGTGAGCGAAACTCTATACCATTCTCTTTAGGTTTAGATATATCTGAAAGGCTAAATGCTTGAAATCCACCACTATCTGTTAAAAAACTTTTTGGGTAGGTTGTGAACTTATGAAGTTTCCCCATCTTAGCTATCACTTTATCCCCAGGGCGTAGATAGGTATGGTATGTATTAGCAAGTATTATATCTGCACCTAAAATATTTAAAACATCATCCATATCGAGTGATTTAACACTTCCTAATGTTCCAACTGGCATAAAAACAGGTGTTTTTATGGTTGAGTGTGCTGTAACAATAGTTCCAGCACGAGCTTTTTTTGAATTTGCTTCTAAAGTAAATTTCATTGAAAGTATCCCTTAAGAGTATATAAATTTTACCCTATTATACTCTAATCTTTTTTAATTCTGTAAAATAGCTATTGCTTAAATAGATAAGATAAAAGATAGATGCGAAGAAAATAGCAAAGGGTATTAAAGATATAAGATAGAGGATGAATGTTTTTACTCTAAAACGGCTTTTATTAAAGTAGTATATCTCTTTTGCTTCTTTCCTTGTTGAGATATAGGAGGAGATGTCAAAGAGCATCATCTTGTGAAAAAAGTAGTAGAGAGGAAGATTGATAGCTACTATATTAATATAGGGAATAAGATAGAGAGGAAAAAGAATAAAAAATAGCATTATCATAATAAAAGTATATTTCATAGTAACAAAAAGAGTTTCAAAGATGTTAGAATATCCTATTATTTTAACATTTTGATAGTGTCTTTTTTGTATCTCTTTTATAACAAAAGGTGTTATAAATCCAATAACTAATACAGTGATAAATATCGAGAGATAGAGTGTAAAAAATCCACTTAAGGTATATAGAAAAAAAGAGGTTACTCCTGAACTAAAGGAGTGTTCTAGCAAGAATTTAACTATGCTAAATCCCTCTAATTGTGCAGATAAACTTTGTATATGAGGGACACCATCTTTGATGGTTGTTTGTGTTGTTTCTATGTTAAGATGAGTAATATGTGTCATATCAACTCCACCAATAATAACAAAGAGGATATAGATAATAAGCATACTTAGAACAAATGGTAAAAGGGAATAAAGAAGCATTTTAGGTGTAAAAAGGTCATTTATACTTGATTTTAAAAGAGTGTTTTTAAACATCTAAGGCTCCTTTTTTTCTACTAAGATGTTTTGCACAAACATATCCACTTGCCCAAGCAAAGGAAAAATTATATCCTCCACGCTCTCCCACAACATCTAAAACTTCTCCTGTAAAGTAGAGATTTTTCTGTTTGAAAGATTCCATAGTTTTTGGGTTAATCTCTTTTGTATCAACTCCCCCACCACTAACTTCAGCATGACGAAAACCATGTGTTTGTAGCACTTCAAAGCGCCAATTTAAAATAGTATTGGCTATTTTTTTTGCTATTTTAGTATTGATATTTTTTATAGGAGTTAGCTCTTGAATATCTAAATAACTTAATAAACCTTGTACGATTTTTATAGGAAGAAGAGCAATTAAAAGATTAAATATACTCATATTAGGAAGATTTTTAGCAAGATTGATAATATGAGAGGAGAGTTTTTGTGCTGTAAATGATGGTAAAAGATTGAGTGAAATATCAACAGCTTCATAGTTCATTAGTGCAACACTCACATTTTGAGATATATCCAAGATAGCAAATCCAGAAACACCATAGTTGGTAAATAAAATATCTCCACGAATATTATTTTCCTTCTTATGGTTTATAAGGAGTGTGACCTCTCCATATATTTTAGCACCTACCATTTTTTTTATAGATGAGGAGTTGAGTTGTAGTTGAACTAAAGAGGGATAGGTTGGGATGATAGTATGTGCAAACTCTTGTGCAAAGTTACATCCATCACGATTGCCTCCAAGGTGAGAACCAGCTTCTCCACCAGTTGCTACAACGACAGAACTATACTCATTAAATAGCTCTTTTACAGAATCTATTTTTGTGTCAAAATAAAAACTAACACCAAGGCTTTGTGCATAATCTTCAAATATTTTTACAACAGATTTTGCTTCATTACTTAAAGGATACACTTTTCCATCATCCTTAATATCAAGCAGTAAGCCTATGGAGTTTACAAATTTTTGAAATTCTTGAAAATTAAATTTTTTTAAAATTTCTTCTACAAAAATGGGATTATCTGTAAAATAGTTTTTACTAGTTGCATTAGTATTGTTAATATTACAACGACCATTTCCAGAAACTAAAATTTTTTTAGCAGATTTATTATTTTGTTCATAGATAAAAACATCTAATCCTGCTTTTGCACAAAATATTGCACAGAGTAAACCAGATGCTCCAGCTCCAATAATTGCTACTTTCTCTTTTTTTTTGTTTTTCATATAAAACTCTTTTTCATTAAAATAGATGGATTTTAGCTAATTATGGTAAAATAAGCTAAATTAAATTTTTTAGAGCAGATATTATGAAAACAAAAAATCTATATTATACAACGAAAAATGATTTCAATCAATTCCTTGAAGAGAACTCTTTTCATAAAGAGAATAACCTACTAATTCAAATATTTAGTTCCTTATTAAGTAAAGAATTTTTAGAATATATTTTATCTGATATTTTATCATTAGTGCCACAAGCAAAAATTATAGGTTCTACTACTGATGGTGAAATTTTAGAAAATCTTGTAACAACAAATAAGGTTGTTGTAAGTGTAACATCTTTTGAAAGAGCTTCTTTGAGTGTTGCTATGGAGTTAAATAAAGATAATGATAGTTTTCAATGTGGAAAAAACTTAGCTCAAAAACTTATAAAAGATGATACAAAGGCTGTTTTTCTTTTTTCAGATGGCTTAACTATTAATGGAGAAATCTTTTTAAATGGTTTTACAACTATTTCAGATGATATTCCAATCGCAGGTGGGATGTCTGGAGATGCAGGGAATTTTGATACAACTTATATTTTTAATAATGATGGTGTTATCTCTTGTGGTGCAGTTGGTATCTCGGTAAATACAGAAAAAATAAATGTGAAAACATCATATAGTTTTGATTGGCAAGAGATAGGTAAAGAGTTAATCATTACAAAAGCTGAAAACAATAGAGTATATGAGATAGATGATAAAAAAGCAGTAGAGATATATGCTCAATATTTAGGGAGAGAGATAGCAGAACTACTCCCTGCTGTTGGGATTGAATTTCCTCTTATCATTAGTCGAGATGGGGAAAAGATTGCTCGGGCTGTTATTGGAAAAGAGGATGATGGTTCATTGATTTTTGCTGGAAGTTTAGCTGAGGGTGACAAGGTTCATTTTGGTTATGGTAATAGTGGAATGATTTTAGAAGAATCGATAAAAAAGAAAAGAAAATATGAAGCTATTCCTGTTGAAACTGTATTTGTATACTCCTGTATGGCAAGACGTAGATTTTTAGAGGAGGCTATATGTACAGAACTTACACCTTTAGCAAATATAGCTCCTACATCAGGTTTTTTCACTTATGGAGAGTTTTTTAAAGCTGGGAAATGTGAGCTTTTAAATCAAACAATGACGGTTATTGCACTAAGTGAAGCTGACAATAAACAAACACACGATTTTTTTGATACAACAGATAAGCAAGAGATATTAGAAACAAGTATTACACAAAGAGCACTTTCTCATCTTATAGAGGAAACATCTCGAGAACTGAAAGAGACAAATGATAATTTAGCACGATTAGTAAGAGAAAAAACTTCAGCACTTCAAGATAAGGTTGTTGAACTTGAACATGCTTCAAAAGTAAAATCGGAATTTTTAGCAGGTATGAGTCACGAGATACGGACACCATTAAATGCTATTCTTGGATTTGTTGATATTTTAAAAGCAGATGAAAAAGATAAAGAGAGACAAAAAAGATTTAATATTATTAAAAATTCTGGAGATTCTCTACTTACTATTATCAATGATATTTTAGATTTTAGTAAAATAGAGAGTGGTAAGATGGTTTTAGAAAGACGTAAATTTGCTACGAAAAAACCTTTTAAAGAGGTATCAAATCTATTTTATGAAAAAGCGAAAGAGGCAGGTATAATACTTAAAATATCTTTTGATGAACATCTACCAAGATTTTTTGTTGGTGATATAGTAAGGATTAAACAAGTTGCAGCAAACTTTTTAAGCAATGCTATCAAGTTTACTTCAAAGGGTGGAGAGATTAATATTTTTGTAGTATTTAATGTAAAAACTAATAATCTTGAATTTAGTGTAAAAGATAGTGGAGTAGGGATTGATGAAAAAAATCTTAAAAAAATCTTTGAATCTTTTACACAAGAAGATACATCCACAACAAGAAAATTTGGTGGAACTGGTTTAGGTCTTTCTATATCTAAAGCACTTATAACATCTATGAACGGTAAGATTTCTGTTAAGAGTAAATTGGATGAGGGAAGTATATTTAGTTTTTGTATTCCTGTTTTAGAGGCTGAAAACTTAGACCATATCGAGGATATTTCATTAGGTAAAATAGACTTAGATAAACCTTTAGATGGGAAAGTTCTATTAGTGGAAGATAATAAAACAAATCAGATGCTTATGAACATCATTTTAGGTGATATTGAATTAGATGTAGATTTAGCTGAAAATGGTTTAGAAGCTGTTGAGATGTTTAAGAAAAATAGTTATGATATTATCTTAATGGATGAAAATATGCCTAAAATGAGTGGAATTGAAGCAACAAAAATTATTTTAGATATGGAAGAGGAACAAAATTTAGAACATACTCCTATTGTTGCTTTAACGGCAAATGCTTTAGCAACAGATAGAGCAAGATTTTTAAGTGCTGGTATGGATGAGTTTGTGTCTAAACCTATTGACCATGAAGTGTTTATAAGAGTTTTACACGCTTTTTTAGTAAAATAATATGAATAATTTTAAAATTTTTACTATCCTTTTTTTATCTTTGTCTATCGGTTTCAGTATCCTTTTTTTTACATTTATGAAAAAAGAGGAGAAACCTAAACCTTATGTAAAACATAATGAACGTTACTATCAAGAGAAGATGTGTAAAAAAATGGATGGATTGGTAGAGTATAGATTAAAAGATAAAACAAGAGTAGATTGTTTGACTGATGATTATGCTATTGAGGTTGATTTTGCGAAGAAGTGGGCTGAAGGTATCGGTCAAGCTCTTTTTTATGCTCTTATGACAGGAAAAGAGCCAGCTGTTGGTTTGATAGTTGGTGAGAAAGATACACGCTATCTTAAAAGACTGAAAAAAGTAGCTTCTAAATTTGATATTAAAATCTTTGTATTGGAAAAATAGAGTTTAAGGATTAGGGTTTGTTAATCTCCATCTCTAACAGTGTAACGACTCTATTTTGAATAAAATTTTCTATAATTTTTAATCTTTTTGCAGGTAAATTATAGTTTTTCTCTTTAGAAAATTTAAAATTTATAAGTTTTTTTATCTTCTGTTTTATCTCTTTTGTCATAATATTTTGAGAAAACAACATAAAGTCTCCAGCATTTTTCATAGTTTTTGTGGAAGTGTATTTTTCTATCTGCTCTAAATCATCATCTAAAGCATCTTGAAATAGGGATAAACCATTATCAAAAATAGGGGCAGTTTTAACTATTTGATTAGTTCTATTATCTATTAAAAAACCAAAATTTCCAAAGTGTCTATCTGTATTTACTATGATGGTATCAAATATAAGCATCTCTACTAAGTCATTAAAAAACTTATCTCCAAGTTTTTTATAATATTTAAATACAGTTTCCCAACCACCATCTGTAACAAGATGATATATAGGTATAAAAGAAAACTTTTTTGATGTAAAAAGAGGGCAGATAGAGTTTATTTTTCCTTTCCATCTACCTAAATGGTAGGGAGTTATAT
>Ga0256827_10001838_pt1 | contig 13730 bp, 12 predicted proteins | sample CV84metaG_FD_185977 | JGI IMG/M metagenome (GOLD analysis project Ga0256827, IMG submission 185977) | Hydrothermal vent microbial communities from East Pacific Rise, Pacific Ocean - CV84 | ecosystem: Environmental > Aquatic > Marine > Hydrothermal vents | place: Pacific Ocean: East Pacific Rise... | reverse complement strand
CTCCACCAATACGGACATTAGCTCAATCGGTAGAGCATTCGGCTGATAACCGGAAGGTACCAGGATCGTAACCTGGATGTCCGACCAAGAAAAAATTAAATGGGGATGTAGTATAACGGGATTACGCTACCCTTGCAAGGTAGTTATCGGAGTTCGATTCTCCGCATCTCCACCATTTAATGAGGTATAGTGAAATGGCATCACACTTGACTTTGACTCAAGTATTCTAGGTTCGAGTCCTGGTACCTCAACCATTTTTAAAATGCCGGTTTAGCTCAGTTGGTAGAGCACTTCACTTGTAATGAAGTGGCCTGGGGTTCGAATCCTCAAACCGGCACCATAATCGGGCTATTAGTACATCGGTTAGTGCCCTCCACTCATAATGGAGAAAGCAAGGTTCAATTCCTTGATAGCCCACCAAAAAAATGTTATAAATCGACTAAGTAAGTCACTGGGCACAATGTACCGGGGATGTTGGCTCAAATCCAACTTATAGCACCAGAAATGCAGGAGAAATAAGGATATGTTAAATTTTAAAGATTTCAAAAATTATATCAAAGAATCATTTGATAGTTCTTATGAAACAGAATATATAGGAAAAGGTTCATTTGGAGTAGATTTATATCTAATCCCAATTAACGATAAAGAGTATAGGATGTTTATAGAGCAAATTGATAATGATTTACATATAGGCTTTGAAAGAAAATTAAACAATAAATGGACTATTTCAGAAATAACAAATGATTTAAGCACAAAAGAAGTGTTGGGATTATTTGGCACTCTAATAAAAGTCGTTAAATATAAAAGAAAAAAATCCAAAATTGATTCTATATATGTTTCGACAGAAGATTTCAAAAAAGCACAAACTTATTTCAATATTTTGATAAAAGTTGCCAAAAAAATAAATGCTAAGGTTATAAGGGATGAAAACGGCATAACCTTATATTTTAATGATATAGAAACCATAAAACACAAAATCTTTAAATATAAAAAAAGAATAAGGGATATAAAATGAAAATAGGCTTTACAGCATCAAGTTTTGATTTATTGCACGCGGGACATGTAGCAATGCTAAAAGAGAGCAAGGAAAATTGCGATTATCTTATTGTCGGTTTAAATACCAATCCACATAAAAATGGTAGGTATCCAGTGCAAAATGTAATCGAAAGATATGCTCAATTAGAGGCAGTTAAATATGTAGATAAAATAATTCCGTATAATTCAGAATCAGAATTAGTTGATTTACTTCAATTGTATAAAATAGATATTAGATTTATTGGAGATGATTATAAAGGAAAAAGTTTTACAGGTGATGAATTGCCTATTGAAATTTTTTATAATTCAAGAAATCACAGATTCAGTTCTAGTTCTTTGAAAAAAGAGGTTGTACAAAATCAAGCACATCAATCATTGGAAGGTGATATTATCAAAGATAATGAAACCTACACTTTAATTGATAATACTGAACTTAAAAATTTAGTTGTATCAAGTACAGTTTTAAAACCTAGTCAGCACACCAATGGACATAGGCACGAAGGAATTGAGGAAGTTTATATTTTTCAATCTGGATTTGGTGTAATAGAGATTAATTCTGAAACAAAAGAAGTTAAAGAGGGTGATACAGTTATAATTCCAGATGGTGCATTCCATAGGGTACATAATAATTCAAGCAGTGAGGATTTTTCTTTTATTGCTATATTTAATGATAAAAGAAATCACTAAATATTAGCATTTTAAGAGAAAATTAAGTAACAGTTAGTTATAATACTAATACAAAAACAAATAAAGGATAAAAACTATGAAGAGTTCAAAAATCATAGTCCTTTTATAAGCAAAGACGAATTAGATGCTTATAGAATGACTTAAAACACAAGATTTCGTCATTCTATAAGCATCCGTCACCTAACGGTTATGGTACCTCCCTTTTAAGGAGAAAAATGTGAGTTCGAATCTCACCGGATGCACCAATACAGTATGTATCGGTAACTCAATTGGTAGAGTATTCGGCTTTTAACCGAAAGGTTGTGGGTTCAAGTCCCACTCGATACACCATTTAAAATTTAAAAAGTTTTTAAATTTAGAGAGAAATTAAGTATTAATTAAGTAATTTTAAGTTATAATAATTATACAAAGAAAGATTATTTCATTTAATATAGATTTTGAAAAGAAGTTTATATTAAGTGAAATGGAAACCTATCGGAGACCTGGTCTTCATTAGGATAACAAAAAGCTTAAAAAATCATAGGATTTAAAAAACTATGTCGAGGTATATCTCGGATAGATGTTTGTGAGAGCATTAAGGGTAGGTTGATTACCTATCGCCGTTGTGAAACGGTCTGTATATACAAGCTGACTAATAGTAACATTGATTGTGTTACAATTCCTGAAATGGGAGATATTAGCGAAGTATTGAAACTCAAAGAATTAATCAACTTATATATGAAGGCCATCTGGTGTAGTATATAGAAAGTGGGGACACAGGAAAGAGTTTATCCAACAATACGAGTTAAGACTTTAGAACAGTAGAATATTTGTTTGAGCAGAGATGTAAAGGCTTCTATTCAATATGAGAGGTTAATGTTCATAAGGCATCAATCTTAAAATGTGGTGAAAGCAGAAATGTAGACACAAGGAAAGTTTTGTATTTTGTGGCTCAAAAGGCTATGAAGCATTAGGCAGACACTTTTCTATCACACACAAAATTGCAAGGTAGCAATTTTCTTATTTTTGAAGAAAATTTAATGGTTCAAATCCATACGGAAAGTTCTGCCTCGTATATGATGACTAAGTGGCTTAATTCTAACACTCTTCGGAGGAAGTTAGAGCCTATGAAACTCCCAAGGTGGATTAGGTTTGATTTGAAGCTCATCTTTTAACTTAGCGGTTAATTTAGTGTTTGCGAGAATACAGAAGTTGTGAATAATTGAGTAATCATATATTAGAATCTAAACGCTAGGATTTAAAACTAAGCAGTCGCGGTAAATACAATGGTTGTTGTCTTCGGACTTAATTATTGTGGATAAGTGAAGAACTATGCTAGGGATAGTATAGGTAATGTCACAAAAGGTTACCATTCAAAAGCCTTAATCTCAAGCTTTTGAAAATATAAATAAACAAAATATCGCATAGGTCAAGGTGACAGTCGGTGCTCATAACACTGAACAGATTGGTTCAATTCCAATCTATGCGACCATAAGAGACGAATATTTATTGCAGTGTAGAGTACTGGTAACTCATCTGGCTCATAACCAGAAATATGATGGTTCAATTCCATTCCACTGCAATAAGTATTCTGAAAATATAAATACTTTAAATAAAACATAGGAGAAACAAAATGAAAACATTTAGTTTGTCTTATCAAAACGAGGATACTATTTAGTTCCAAAGGGTTTTGATAAGACGTTAATAAACAGAAAATCAAAACCCGTTTAAGCTAATCTAGTGAAAGCGTTGGACTGAAAATCCAAAGAGCCGAGAGCGTAACTCGGAGACGGGACCATATTAATTTATGGTCACATAGCTCAGTAGGTAGAGCATCAGACTGAAAATCTGGGTGTCACTGGTTCAATTCCAGTTGTGACCACCATAATAATTAGAGTAATTAGGATATAGTATATATAAAATTGACTTAATTTGAGTAAAATCAGAAAAAAATTAAGTAACTTTTGTATATAATAATACATATAAAAAATATAAATAAAATAAAATAAAAATAGGAGAAATACAATGAGAACATTAACTAACTTAAACACATTAAGTACAACATCGTTACATTCATCATCTACATTAGTGCCTTGTTTACCGACAAGTTCACTGACAGTTTCTCCTATAGGGCTAAGAGGAAGTTTACTTCCTAGCGGCTCAGTGAGTCACCTAAGATGTCTCAGACATTCGGGGATAAAAATACCTTCTTAAAGAATCTTCATCAGGTTTTTTCAGAAGTTATTTTCTGAAAAAACTTGATAACACCGATAGCATCAGCCTATCAAACAATCAAATTTTTTCAAAAATAATTTTCAAAACATATATAGTATAAGAGTAATAGGACTCTATAATCTTAAATTACCTTTGAGGTTTTTATTCTGATTTTTCAGAATATTGATTATACCCTTTACTTTATTACATAATTTTGGATGGGTCTGCGAATGGTCGCAAGCTGCCTTGAAAGCAGTCGGCATGGTAAAACATGGGGGTTCGATTCCTCACCTATCCACCAGATGTCCTCGTGTGTCAATTGGATGACAAACGGTCTTCTAAACCGTGGCAATTTTGCTTATGCTGGTTCGAGTCCAGCCGGGGATACCAAAATAAAATTATAACTGGGTGAAGTGTTGATGGTAACACGCGGCTTTTGGGAAGCTGAGATTGAGAGTTCGACCCTCTCGGCCCGGACCATGGGAATATGGTGAAATTGGTAGACACGCTAGGCTAAGAACCTAGTCCTAGAAATAGGGTCCGAGTTCGACTCTCGGTATTCCCACCAAAATATATGGAGCGTGCATGCAAGGTGCATAAGAAGTTTGCTAAACTTTGGGGTGTAACAGCCTGATGGGTTCGATTCCCATACGCTCCTCCAGAAATAAAATGCGGGTGTAGCAAAATGGTTATGCAGAGGTCTTCCAAACCTAGGACGAGGGTTCGATTCCCTTCACCCGCTCCAAAATAAGATACTTAAATATACAGTGTCTAGGCGAAGTGTTGATGGTAACATGCCTGGTTTGGGACCAGGAGATTGAGGGTTCGACCCCCTCGGCTTAGACAGTGTATATTTTAAAGGTGGGTTTTTAAGATAGGATTCCCGAGAATAAAAAATTCCTTCATATATGCCCGATTAGTTCAAAGGTAGAATACTTCCCTTACATGGAAGAGACGAATGATCGATACATTCATTGGGTACCAAAATACCAAAATACCAAAAAATATGCTCCCTTAACTCATTGGTAGAGTGCCTCCTTGACTCGGAGGAAGTGCTAGGTTCGATTCCTAGAGGGAGTACCAAAAAATATGGTGTCTATATAATAAAAGTAATTTATCGTCCTGTGAAGACGAGTAATCGGGAGCGTTACCCGATAGACACCCCAAAATATGCCGAATTATTTCATTGGTAGAATACTTGTTTTGTAATCAAGTGAGAACGGTTCGACTCCGTTATTCGGCTCCATAAAAATTTGGATAGTGTACCAGAAAGGTTCTGGCTTACCTTGGAAAGGTAATGAAGGTCGAAAGGCCTTTTGGATCGATACCAACTCTATCCTCCATGCTCGTATAGCCCAATCGGTAGAGGCACAAGACTTAAAATCTTGGCAGTGGCGGTTCGAATCCGCCTACGAGTACCAAAATTACCAAAATTTAGAAATGCGCTTGTAGCCCAGCGGTGAGGCAATCGGTTTAGGCCCGTAAATCTATAGGTTCGAATCCTATCAGGCGCACCAAAATGCTGGAATAGTATATCGGTATTACACTGCTGTGGTATAGCAGAGAGTCGAGTTCAATTCTCGGTTCCAGCTCCAAATAATAACAAAAACAGGGAAATAGAATGAAAGACGAGAAAGGCAGAGAAAAAGGAAAATATACTGAGACTTTTGTCAAAAACATAGAAGGCATTCAATATACTAAAACTGAAATGACTGTCATAGGTAGAGATAGTGAAATTCTTAATTTTTCAAGGGATTATAATCCACCAATGAAATTTGGTACAGAAACAGGAGATTGGGTAAACACTTCAAGTTATGATGGAGAAATTAAAAATATAACAAAAGAAGAAGTCAATCATCTTAGAACAGTAATTTTCGAAGAATAAAAGGAGGATTTAATGCAGATTATATGTATAGGAACAATATTAATTTATACGATGGCATTATTTATTGCTTATAAGGTTAATATTAAAAGAAAAAACAAAAATATTTAGGAGGAAAAGAATGATTTGTACAAAAACACAAACAGAAACAAAACTTAAAGAACTAAAAGAACAAGGACTAAAAGAAAATATTGATTTTAGAGTAGTTTATTTTAGTAATAAATCTGAAGTTCAAATGATTAGGAAATAACCTAATCAGAATTCAGAAAATATGCTCATGTGACCAAATTGGTAAGGTAACGGATTGCAAATCCGGAGATTGCAGGTTCAAGTCCTGTCATGAGTTCCACTTCAAACATACCATCGCTTATGGACAAGACTCTAGGTTTCGACCCTGGAATTTCGTGGGTTCAATTCCCGCCGGTGGTTCCAATCAAATTAATAAATACTTCTAAACATAGGAGAATAAAATGAAAACACTCAAAGAATATAATACAGAAGTTAATGAAGGTGTCGATATTGGCATGATAGAACATAATTTAGCATTTATGGGAAAAGATGGATTAGAGGCTACAGTTGAATTAATTAAAGGAAATACTTTTAAAATAACTAATTCTGAAAAATGGGGTGGTATGAAAGCACTAACTGAAACGTTCACCAATAAGTCCTCAAAATTTGTTAAAGCACTTAAAAGTGTGATAGTCAAAGATGATCATATAATAGTTGAATTTAGCAAAGAATTAATGAATTATCTAACAAATTAGCTAACCAAATAACTCATATTTAACTTTGTTTTAAGGTTATTATGTTATAATTATAGTAACAAAAGAGAAAAGAAATTTACCTTTTGAGTTATTTGAAATTTCAAAATTATTACATAATTTATCATAAATTTAATAAGAATTTAAGTTAGGTTATACTATAATTATAAAAGTTAAATCAAATAATACAAACGAATTTAGAAAATCTTAAAAGTAGACACAATAAAAGTGCATAAAAATATCCTTTGGCTAAGGTAGATTTATAGTTTGTATTATTTGATTTAACTTAAGATAAGTGCTTTTGGGAAAATCTACTTAATAGGTGTGTAACCTGAAACTATGGAAAACCGATGATTTAGGATAGAGATTTCCCCAAAAGCACTTATTTTCTCTCAATAAGATTTTCTAGGAAGTTTTATTGAGGGTAAAGATAAGACAAGCTCACCCAGAACAAATAAGAGGCTCAAGTCAAGAACCAGTGAAAGTCTGGAAGATTTTGGAAACAAACAACAACACAAAGAAGGTAACAGTTTGGTATTAATTTATCAGGGAAACAGAAACAAGCATAAGAGAAGAAACAATAAATCGAAGTCAAGGCTAGACCATTCAAGACTTAAAAATGGATAAGGGTATCGTTGATTCTGTGAAAGACTCGGATTGAGAATTAGTTTGCCTTAACGGTATTAGGTTCGATATTAGGTAGAGTGCGGAAAGCAGGTACAAAGTATAAAAATTAAATGGAGATGATTTTTGATAATTAGACTGCTACTCCTATTTCAGTAAATCGGAAAAATTATCTGAATATTGCCCATAGCGGCAAAGTAACTAGGAAACAGGATGCAAGTTCCTGCTAGGCATAGTGCGAGTACCGGTGAAAGAATGATGCAAGTTCATAGCAATATTCACATTCTTGTTTTAACAGTCAACAGGAATTCAAACTAAACCAAGTGAAAAAGTAAACCGACTAAGGTCTTCATCGGTATATAAAGGGAACCTAGTCTAACTCGAAAAGAGTTGTAAAAATATTTTTGTTAAGTTTTTTGACATTAAACAAAACTTATAGGGAACAACTCAAGCAGAATTTAATAGTCTGTGTTTCTGAAAAAGTCCTTGTGGAGATAAGGCAAAATGACTTAGTGACCCTCGCAAGAGGATTTCGGAAATAATATATACGAAGTATTATTTTAACGAAATAGTCCCAAAAGGATGAATAGTCACATAATCGTATCGCCCTTTCGTATAGGGTCAAGAAGCGTAGTCATGGGGAACGGGATGCCTAAGTACCCACCAAACAACCACTAAACAACTTTTAAAAGTTTATTTTGTAGATTTTCAAAAGTTGTTTTGGAGTAATTAACCAAAACAATTTAGCATAAATTGATTAATAGTCATTTTAAAGTCTGGCAGTTGGAGAGCCGTCTCAGAGATGAGAAGCACACGAGTTCGATTCTCGTACTTTAAGGTAAAAAGATGAAAAGATTAAACAACATTTATGTTATCAATGGACGCATTGATAACTTATGGTTATGCGACACTTAATAAATGATATGCCGGTAAAAAGGTGAATATCAGAAGATACGTAGGTGGAAGTTATTAGAGTAAAAACACCGTTTATGGTAACGGAGATTTAGGGAGCATTACCCAACACCTATTATGATTCAACTGAGTATAATTTATTAAGTTATTTTTAGATATAATAGAATTTATTATAAGGGAATTCAGATATGTGCACAATATCTAATGACTCTTTAGTGAATTTTCAAAGGTCCTAGGCCTAAAAAGAAACTAAAATCGCCTGCAGTTTGGCGAGTCATAAATAAATCTGCAACCAAATTTAATAGTAAAAAGCATATAGACTTGAACTGCAATTCAAGGACATTACATATTAGTTGCAGCTTTTATGCGGGATAGTCGGGGCCAGTAGCGCCTTAAGTTCTATTCTGTAAGGAGATAGTGTTAACTTATATGCTTTTTACTGTTAAATGTTTTAGAATTTTAAATCAAAAACAATGGTGAGATATTTCGTATCCTGCAGGTAACGCGAATAAGTCCAGAAAATTGAGAAAAATTCATATTACGGGGTCAGTATGGTACAAACGTGAAGTTGAGAAGCACGCAAGCTAGGTTCGATTCCTGGATGGCTCCACCAAAATCAGAATTAAGATTATATTTTGTAATTTTAGTCCTGCCTTTGGGAAAGTAGGTGCTATATCCATGAGAGCATAGTGGGATTGGACGGTAAAATAATGTTAGCTTCTAGGGTACATACGAAGTCCCCCAAAGTTAGAAAGGCCTGAGACCCAGCCTTTCGATATATAAAAATATTCAAAAAATAACTGAAATTCACTGGCAATTGAAATGGATTATTGCTTAAGTAAGTTACGAATTAATACTAGATTGTGAAATACTAGGGTGGGTGAAAAGGCCACTTTGAATACAAAAAAAGCACTTCGGAAATAAACCAACCGAATGAAGATTTACTGTGACCGCAAGGAAGCCAGGAGGTTAGATATTGTTAGAGGATAGCACCTTGGCCGTGCCTAGTGTGTTTACACTGAAGAAATGATGAAAATCTTCAGGTGTCTCAACAATATTGAAAGTCCGCAGAGACATATAGTGCATTCCGGGTTGATTACCCGGAAATATGCCCCGATAGCTTATGTTGGTAGAGCGATGCATACGACAGAGGAGTCGAAGTCATCTGGTTTAGCGGCTAAGGTGTAGCAGTCAGGAGAAGTTTTGCATAAGATGGAAAGTGAAGATAAGTCAAGTGCGAAACTTACAGCGTGAAGTTGGGATTTATTCCTAATCGAGTCTATATTCATATTCACAGCGATATAGATAGAGCAAACAGCTTTGTGAACAGGCAGCAAATGCATAACGAAGAGTGGTTCAAATCCCTCTCGGGGCACCGTAAAAAATTCATTAAAATAAGTATTTTTAGAATTTTTATTTTAATGAATATCAGAGAAGGAAAAATCATGAGGGAAAAATTATATATCATTAAAGCTGAATACGGTTCTTATATGCCATATTATATTGGTATCGATAAAAATCAGAAAATATTTATGGATAAATTAAGAGCTTGGCAAATCGCTGAAGAAGATTTTGGTTATACATTAGAGGAAGCAGAACAAATTCTGAAAATGCAGAAAGCCCATGCTAAGGTAAAGATGAAAGAGCATAAAAAATACTTACAGACATTTATTGAACATGGGTTATATCCGCCAACTTCAGGTCCTTACCTTGCTCAAAAATATTATCTTATTAGGAAATCAAAATTGGCCAAAAGAATTGAAAAAATCAAATCAGCCTCAGGAAGTATTGGCTATAAATGGAGAGAAAATGAAAGACAGAAAACCACAATTAAATGACAAATGTCCTAATTGCATTAAAAATAACCTTGAAAAAATCGGAAGATTGCAATATATGTATGAGCATTTCCCATATTCAGATGAACATCTTTGGTGCGAAAATTGCAATAGCACATATTCACTGAATCATAAGGTACTTTGGCAAGAGGAAATTAATAGCATAAGTTGTGATATGATTGATGCTTTAGAAAAAAGACTTAATGAGGCTGGAATGATTCTGGATGATGAGGATTCTGATAAAATCTATGATAAGATTATAGAATTGATAGAAAACTTTGGTACTGGGGATTACAGGAATTACAATTAGATAATAGATAAATAAATAAAAAGGAAACAGAATGGAATTAAATTTCAATGAGATACGAGAGTACATAGAAGGCTGTTCTGAAAAGACAAAATTTTATATAGGCTGTGATAGCCAACGCGTAAGGAAAAGAAAAAAAGGTCAAAAAATTGCTAGATATATGATCAGTGTTATTGCTCATATTGATGGTAAGCATGGTGGTCGAGTATTTGGTGGTGTATCATATCATCCGATTATCGACTCGGATTTAGGGAAACCATTCAATAGACTATTTAAAGAAGCAACTCTTGTTGTAGAAACATATGAAGAATTATTTGATGTCCTTCAGGATAGGGATGTTGAACTTCATATTGATGTTTCTCCAAACAAGGAAAATGGTTCAAATATTGTTCATAATGCTGCAGTAGGTTACATTAAAGGCATGACGGGAATTGATTGCAAGGTTAAACCTGAGGCTTTTGCTGCATCTTGTGTTGCCGATCACTTCGTAAAGGCATAGATTTATAAAGGTTTTAACTTTATTTTAAGGTTATTATATTATAATTATAGAACAAAAGGATAAAAAGATGAAGAATTTCAAAAAAAATAAAACAATAAAAGGTTTCACTGGACATTAAATAACCTCTAAAATAGAAATATTTTAAATTTATGGTTATTCGGAGTTCATTATGAATGGCACTTGGAAAGAAAATATTGCAGGGTGGAATCTCAAAGATTGCAAAAGAAAAAAACAAACTAGAAAACACACTTTAAAAGACAAAGCAAAATGGCACATTAAACACTCAGATATTGGGTGGAAAGCCAAAAAAGGTAGTTCTCGCACCAAAATCGAGGGTGCTATCGAGTACATTCCTGATACAGTGAAAGTAAAAAAAGAACTTTATGTTCCAGTTTTTGTTGTAGATGTTGATAACTACAACTACACTGAGACTTTAGGAGATGATTACAGAGTAAAACCTGAAGGTTTCTTTGAAGGAAACAATAGAACAGCATTCAGATACAGAAATGCTTGGTACGACATTTACACTTACGAAAAAATTGAAGGTATCATCAAACCCTTAAATGAGATTGATACTATATACCTTCCTTGGGATGAAAATCTTCAAGACACTGAAGACAGAAGTTATTATCGCGCTTCAACAACTGAGACTGTTTTCCTTTATGGAAAACCTCTTCCTGTAGATTTCTGGAAAATCTTCGGGTTCTGGAGCACTAAAGGCAGAAAATACGCTCAGAAAAAAGCCAACAGAGCAGACAGAATGGCTATAAAAACTTGGCTCGGAAACAAAGACATCTCAAAAGAGATTAAAACTCACGCTTTATCGAAAAGCATTGCCTGGGAAATCTGGTAAGATTTCCTTCTCCTCTTTTATAAATAATTATAAAAATACGAGGAGATCATGGAAAGCAAAAAACACTTCATTTACACTACACCACAACACATTCAGGATAACACACCTAAAGGAATCAAAATAGTATTCCCGATACTGGTAACATGGATAATCCTAACAATCACAGCACTCATACCATTACCCAGTTATTTACTAGCAACAATAACACTTGTACTCACAATTATAATTTACAAATTTATCTCTTATATAATAGAAAAGGAAGAAACAATAATAAAAGAACATAAAAGAATTTTAAATGATTTTCATGATGTTTTTGTAAATTTATCTGAGGAAAATAAAAAATTAAGTGGAGAACTTGAGGCTGAATTTAAAGATTTTGATAAATACGTTATCTCAAGCAAAACAGATTTATTTGGTAGAATTACATATGCAAGCACTGCATTATGCGAAATTTCAGGATACTCTCAGGAAGAAATGCTAGGCAAGCCTCATAACATTCTTAGACATCCTGATATGCCAAGTTCAGCATTTAGGGATATGTGGAATACGATCGAAGATGATAGGGTATGGGCTGGGGAGGTTAAAAATCTCAAGAAAAATGGTTTAGGAAAAGAGGACGGCTGTTATTGGGTTAATGCAATCATATCACCAATCTATGATTATGAAGGAAATAAAATTGGATATAATTCTATAAGACAAAACATAACAAACAAAAAAATGCTTCAAGGCTGTAAATGCAATGATGGCAATGAAGGATAAATAGATTTTTATAAATATTATCAACAGATATGGTATATACATTTATAATTAATTATAAGCGCGCTGTAATAGTATATCTAAAATAAAAAAGGAGAATAACACATGAGTTTAAAAGAATTTATAGCAAATAGAAAGCTATTAAAAGAAAATAAAAACGAAACATCTTCAGGTAATTCTGATTTTGACCTTATCACAGAGGTTAAATTCAATGAGAAAAAACTTGAAAAAGTTGCTCAACTGTATGGTAAGATTATGGGTAAGCAAATGGGAGGAGAATTTTTCAAACTAGGTATTGAAAACTTCAAAAGAAAATCTAGTGGGGCTGGTATTGGTATCAGAACAATGAATAAATCAGGTGAGCAAATGAGATTTAACTGGGATAAGAAATTATCCAAAAAAGGATTATTTGAATTAACATCAATTGATTATTGGAGAAAAAATGATTTAGATTTTGCTAAGCCTTACAGAAGGGTTGAATTTTCTAGCCTTGATAATGTTGTTCAAGTTCTAGGTAAAATTGTATCTGCACTTAAAACTGGTACAATCGAAGAATCTGAAGAAATAATTTCAAATGCAAATATGCTATGTGAAGCAAGAAGTAAAAAAGAAGTTAAGAAATGGGTAGAGGATAATGGTTTACCTCCATATCTAGGTGCACCTTCAAAGATGCAAACTCTAAAAAATACTGCAGATAAGCAAGGTCTTGGTGAAGCACTAAGAATTTTCTTAGGAGAACCTGAACAAAATGATTTGGCTCAGTCGCTAGCAAATCCTACTGCTCCATTACCAAAAGAGGAAATGCTTTATTCAGATCCTGAAGAAGTTTTTGATGATATTGAAGATTTAACATCGTTGGTGGCATCTGGTGCATGGAACTCATTGCTTGTTATTGGTGACCCTGGTGTTGGTAAAACATTCAGAATTACAGATGGTGGAAGTAGAAGTTTATCAAAAGTTCTAGGGCCTGAAGGAGATAAATGGACATTGGTTAATGCGTCAGCATTTAGTGATGCGGCTTTTTATAGAAAAGTTTTTATGCACAGAGATATGCTTATAGTATTTGATGAAGCTGATAAATTATTAACATCTGCAGCAACTCAAGAAATGCTTAAAGTTTTACTTGACACTTCTGATGAGAGAATGATTTCAAGAGATGTAGCAACTGTTCCTACGAACGGACTTACAAGAAAAGAAATTGACGATTTAGCAAGTCATGTTGATGCTCTAATTGCAGCTGGCGCTGTTTATGATACAGGAAAAATAAGTACAATTGATGATTTAGCTGAAGGCAAAGGAAACCTAAAATATATGCTACCAAGTAGATTTTATTTCAAAGGTCAAATGATTTTTATCGCTAACCTTTCATTAGAAGCACTTAAAAAA